>Ga0209394_1000698_pt1 | contig 24257 bp, 20 predicted proteins | sample JNZ201metaG_FD_184122 | JGI IMG/M metagenome (GOLD analysis project Ga0209394, IMG submission 184122) | Hot spring microbial communities from Jinze hot spring, China to study Microbial Dark Matter (Phase II) - JNZ 20120812A (SPAdes) (version 3) ... | reverse complement strand
GGTGTTCCCAAAAATATCTTTTATTGTTATCGGCTCAAAATCAACTATTGTAGGATTAATTTGGCAAGCATTTCCAAACAAAAACAAAGCATTTTTATCGTGCTTAGGCAAGCCCAACTGATTTATTGCTATTGAATAATTTCCAAAAGCTTGGATTGTTTGCTCGCTTAAAAATTCTTCTTTGTAGCTGTTTATTTCGGGAATTAAAACTTTAACTTTTCCTGTGTAGCCTAAATCTAAAAATAGCTGAGAAGTTAAAGAAATGAGCTCATTTTTATCCATGCTCACCTTAGCTTTAGAAATATTCTTGTAAACTTCACCGAATATGGTAGCGTTTTGAGAGTTAAGGATTAATGGAGGTAAAAGTGATTGTCGATTTGTTTGATATAGTGCTTTCACAAGATTTTCATAGTTAGAGAAAAATTCTTCAGCATTTTTTAACTCAATTTCTCTATTAATAGTGAAATAAATGAACGCATCTTTTAAAGACCAGTCTACAGTTTTTGAAGCAGTACCATATCGATTAAAAACATCTTTGGCATAAATTTTTATCGGCAAACTTGTTGGCTCTTCACCAAAAGAAATATTGTATTCGTATAAATCTTGCACCTTTACCATACTAATATTCTTTCCATTTAATTCGATTGAAACATCTGCTAATCCACTGGTATCACTTGCATTAACCAAAATTTTTGCTATTCCTTTTTCAGGAATTTTATCGATTGATAAAGAGTGAATTACCGGATTGTCAAAAGCTTCATAACTTATTCCTATTTCTTTTCTCACAACTTGACTATCTTTAATGGCATACACATTTTTAAGTTCATATATCCCTTCTCCAACGGGAACTCTTAATTTAAACATTTCACCAATTTTCTCAGCAGTATGATTTTTAGCTATACCATTAATTACTAATTCTACTAGAACTTTGTTTGCACTAGCGTTTACATCTATTTCAAGCGTATCGCCTATAGACAAGATTGAAGGATAGTTAACAAAGTAAATTGTCGGTTTTTCTTCATGTTGGTCTTCAGGAGGCCTAGTTTCTTCATGTTGGCTAAAGTGATAAAAAACATATGTTGCCAAACTGGCAGCAAGTATACCTGCAGCTATTAAACTCAACTTTTTCCTTCTGGAAATTCCTTCTTTTTTCAAACTCTTTCCTTAATGCTTTTACTCTGAGCTTAAAGCTATCTGAAGCCTCTTTTTCCAGTTCTTTAAGAGCAAAATAAACTTTGTCCTCACCATAAGCTTCAATCAAAGGGCCAAAAAACTCTTCATATCCTGGATTCAAAGTTACTCGTAAAGAAGGAATTAGACCAAGCTTTTTTGTTTTGGTTATTTTTACATAAGGCAACTCTTCAAGTATTTTTTCCTGAATTTGCAATTTTTGCAGCTCTTCTTCAAACTTTTTTGCTTTATTTCTTCTTCCATATCATATTCTGGCAATTCGTCTAAGTGGGTTAAGGCCTTAACAAAAGGATTATTGCTTTCAATTTTACCATTGCTTAACTCTTTTTTCATTTCAACTATTTTCTCCAAAACTCTTTTCAATTCTTCTTTCTTTCCTCTCAAAGGAATTATTTCTTCACCAACATAGGCAATTTTTTCACCATTAACTAAAAGAAAGCCTTCAGGACTCCAAAAAATCCCTTCATTTTCAAGTAAAGAATAAAAAGGAATTTTTGCTTCAATTCCTAAATCAACCTCTTCCATCAAACAAAAAGAAGGGGAAAGAGCCTTCTTTTCTAAATATTTTTTTAGCTCTTCCAACTTTCCAATCTCTTCAAAATGTTGTTTAACTCTCTCAGCAATTTTTTCAGAGTTAAACAACTCGCTAATCCCAATTTTAAAGATAGCTTTTTGAAGCTCTTGTTGAAATTCACATTCTTTCAAATCTTCAACCATAGCCATCTATTTAAAGTGGATAGAATAAATTTTTAAGTCTTTTTAAAGAGCCTCCATATATAGCGGAACGTGCATGAGAAAAGGATTAGATAAGCTTAACTAAAGCCTCCATGAGCCTTGAGCCTTTCTTTTCTTCTGTAAGCGTCCTCGTTAATTAAGGAGATGAGCTTGTTCGTTACTTCTTTGTAGGGCTCAATAATCCTGCTTATCTCATAATCCAAGAACTCATGCCTCAATGCCTCCAAAGCTCTTCGAAATCCTCCTCATAGATGAAGATTAGGGGCTGGTGTGCTGGCCGTAACCCGCCTTCTGTTTTAGACGGCATCCGACTAAACGGGCTACCCGCGCCTCACGCAGCATTCATAGGCGCCTACTCGCCCTTTCACCCCGCAGGACGGCCGTTTCACCGCTTCCACCAAGCCTACTCGGCGACTTAGCACGCCTCAACGTCATGGGCTTGGTGGACGTTCCGTTTCTGTTCCGGAGCCGGGGCTCTCGCCCCACGCCTTGCGGCGTTGCGGGCTGCATGGTGGGCGGAGTTTCCTCAGGCGCAGACGCGCCCGAGAGCCGTCCGCCAGCTCACCAGCCCAAAAATATATTGGTTTTGCTTTCGGATAAGCGTTTTGTTTGCTTAGGAAACTACTTTATATCTTGCAGATTCTCGAACGAACCTTGTTATTGCGCCCGTCGATCCACATGCGGGGCACTTTGATTGTTCTCCGCGGAAGGTTTTATGGCAGTTGCTGCAGTATATTACAGTCGTATTGAATGCGTATAGCGGTATTCTGAAGCCGCTAATTATCCTCTTTGATAACGATAGCAGTTCTTCCTGGGAGCGCTCTCCCACCGGTATTTTAACGAGGTGGCATCCGGAGAAGAATGAATGTAATTTCTCTTCTATTTTGAGGTACTTCTCCAACGGTATATCAGCGGTATACAGTAAGCTGCACAAGTCGCTGTAATATGGTCTATCTTTAGTGCCGCTAACGTTCACCTCGGCTAAACCATAATGCTCCACATCTAAAGCAGCCATTCTTCTTGAAGCCTCCATGTCTGATACTAGTGATAGAGCGCAGCGCATTTCCTTTTTCTTTGAGAAGTCGCCGGTAGCTTTATTGAGGTGTGAGGATATTTCTTCAGCAATCTTTAGCGGCCCGTTCCCCTCATGAATTGATTTTCCAGCCGCCAATTCAATAGTTTCATTTAAGCCGGCTACGCTTATCAGGAAGAGCGAATTATTAAGCCTGCAATACGGGTCGCCCCTCCCACCATAAGATAGGAGCGGCAGTAAACCTTCATATGCCCGCTGCCTTATCGTCAGATGCTTTATTTCTAACGCTCTGAGAGCCTTCTCCAGAAAATCGTGGACGTTCTTGAGGAATCCCTCCCTATTACCTTTAGATTCGTAGAATGCTCTTGGAAGATTAACCGTGACGCTGCCTACGCAGCCAACTCTAATAGTATCCAGCTCCCAATCCCTTCTCCATTCATCTGAAAAACGCTCTCCGGTAGCTAGGTAGGATGATTTCTCCTCAACCTCAGAGAATAAATTCGCGAAGTATGGAAGACCGTATGCTGCAAGGGAGTGAGCCTCATAGAGAACCCTCTCCCCCTCACTGAAGCCTAAGCTTCTAGGGGGAACCCTGATTATTAGGCTCGGATTAAACATGATTTTAGACCTACAAATCTCGTTTAAAGTCTCGATAATTAATGATAGTAATGTTAAGCTTTCATCGGCGAAATCGCCGTAAGACCCAACAATGTCCCCGCGCGGTCCAATGGCTCTACACTCGCATAAATGTTTCGGCATATCTATGTCTACGCTCAAAGATACCCCGGTTGGAACAGTTAAATTAACAGATGAGAGGAATAGCGTTATCTCATCCTTAATTTCATCCCTCGATAAGCCTTTAATAAAGGGCGCTAAAAAAATGTTGAAGTGTTCTAGACCCTGTTCACATGATATCTCCGCGGACGCTATCCTCAAAATATTAGTTATCAGGTTTAGCGCAGCCTTTAGGTTTTTAGGCGGCTGAGCTGGAACATAATCAGAGCTCTGCTCCCTGAACACTAAGCCGTACCTAAAGAAAAACCTTAAGTCATGCACGAAGCTATCCATCTTTAAAATCCAGCATGCAAGGTTGTTTATGTTTAATGTGCCCGATAAATGTGCGTCCGCAATATCCCTAGGGAGAGTGTTTAAAAGCGTATATTCTTCAATTACGCGGTTTCCGGCGGATGAACGAATAGCTTCAACGTTTGCGGATAATGAACTCATAGATTTTATCAGCTGAGTCACATCGTAAACTGGGAGGCCGAGGCGTGTCAGCTTATGTCTATATTCTTCTAAGCCGCGCTCTATAAGTATCGCGTTCACAAACTCCCTAATTAATGGCGCCGTCAAGTATTTCGTATCAAGCTTGAGTAAACGCTCTTCGGTCTCCCTAGCTATCTTATGAGCTAGGTCTGATGGAACCCCCGCCTCCCTAATCAATGACTCAGCAATCTTATTTCTATCAAAGGTTTCAATCGCTAGACGTGAGGTTCTCACAAGCATTTTTCTCCTGGAGGCTCTCTCCTCAAGCCGGCTTGCAAAGTCAACCAGAGCCTTACCTACGTCGGTCAAAATGTATTTTTTCGATTCAACATCAGGCTCTATAAGATCCATGTTCAAGAGAACTTTAAGGTGGTATGCAAACCTACCCGCGTCTTTACTTGGACTCAGCTTTAGGAGCTTCATTATCTCCGTGTATGAGAGGGGCCCCCTATCAAACAGCAACTTAAGTATGCTTAGCCTTAAATTTGACGAGACAGCCTTCAAGACTCTGGCGCCAGTTCTCTTACCTGATGGGGACAAAATGCATAACCCAAAACAGTATTATTTTAAATCTCAGATTTAAAACTTAATCCTCACCTATAATTCCTCCACTCTTTCCGCTCGTTTTCGCATTAACCATCTTTAAACCCTTTGACCGAAAAGCTCGCTTACTGTTATGCAGAAAACTTCTCTAAGGAGAAATAATGAGACTGTTGGTTGGGCGGCTGAATCTCAGATTATAGATCATTGATGTTTTAAACGATCTTTATTGATGTTTTGTGTTAACGTGCTTCTGGTATGTCTCCATTATTATATTGAATGCTTCTTGAACGCTTCTAGCGGGGTATAATAGGGCGACATCTTCCGGATCCAGTAGCTGGTGTTTTAGAGGCCACCTCTTAACCCACTCTAGGAAGTCGAGCCACATGTCGCCGAGCAATATTACCGGAATATTAGATATATGCTTCACCTGCAGGAGCTGCCAGGTGTAGGCGAGCTCGAGGAGCGTTCCAACCCCGCCCGGAGCAACGACTACCGCGTTCGCTATGCTCATGAACTCATCTAGGCGATGGGAGAACCTATCGAACTCCTTTTTAATATCCAGGTGGCTTGACTCAACCTCCTTAAAGGGCAGCTTAATCTTTAAGCCTATAGATTTAGCCTCACCGCTTCTTCGCCCGGCTTTATGCCCCTCGCTGGCGGCGTTCATCAATCCCGGTCCGCCTCCGGTAACTATGTTCATTCCAGCCTCACCTATCAGCCTAGCTAGCTCATATATCTCCCAGTAGATTCTGCTGCCGCGCTCTATTCTAGCCGAGCCGAATATGGCTACCGTGAAGCCTTCAATGGCAAACTCCTCTGAACTGGACACTTCCAAGACCTCCATAGGCATAGAGGATGAAAAATCTTATTCTTATCTCCTTAAGTAAGATCTTGCTCTTAAATATGAAGGTAGACTTAATCTATGAACCCTGTAGCTGAAAAGCGCGCTGATCTATTGGGGGCTGGTGCGCGTAATGACTCATATTCCTCCTTTAGACCGACCATGAGATTTGAGGTATACATAGAGAGAAGACATTTAGAAGACTTACGACCTTAGAAAACTATGGTTTGGTTGATATGATCGGCGGTTGGCAGGTTTATTTGCTCATAAAGCCCTACGATAATTAATGGTCCCGTGAGGAGAGGGCTTTTTAGGCAACTCAAAGGATATTATTTTTAAGGTTTATATGGATGGTGCGAGAAAATGATGTTTAGCGGTCATCTTAATCTCTAGCCCAAAGTATGGTGTTAAGAATTGGGGGCCTCTAGGAGAGAATCGCGCTTCTATTCTAAGGTTTTAATGGATGTGGAGAACGGGGTTTATGTAGATAGGTGGAGCATAAGCAGCGATGAACTCGGTGTTGATGGAAGCTGGCGGATAGAGAAGCGCAGACTTTATGGAGGTCTATCTGATGGAGTTGACATAATAATTGTCGATAATGGAGAGCTATCTTTCACCATCGTGCTAACTAGAGGCATGGGTATATGGAGGGGCGAGTTTAAGGGTGTATTTTTAGGCTGGGCTTCACCAGTGAAGCATTTGGTCAACCCATGCTACATAAATCTTGAGGAGCGTAGGGGGTTAGGCTGGCTTAAAGGGTTTAATGAGTGGATCGTCAGATGTGGGCTGGGGAACTTTGGTGCGCCCGGACTTGACGTAATTAAGGATAATATGGGTCGGGAGATAGAAGTATTCTTAACGCTCCACGGGAAGATAGCGAACACTCCAGCCAGCTATGTTGAAGTTAAGGTTGAACTAGACCCGCCATTCAGAATAAGTGTTGATGGCGTAATATATGAGAGTTCGATGTTCGGTTCAAATCTTAAGCTGACAACTTCCATTGCAACGGCCCCTGGAAGCAATAGCCTAGAAATCCTAGATATTATAGAGAACCTTCGGAGCATACCAGACGAGATGCAAATTTTATATCACTGTAATTATGGTAAGCCTTTTCTTGAGGAAGGCTCGCGTTTCATAGCGCCGATTAAACGTGTCGCTCCAAGAGATAAAACAGCCATGAAAAACATCGAGTCATTCAATGTTTTCGGCCCTCCGGAGAAAGGCTTTATTGAGCAAGTCTACTTCATGGAGCTCCTAAGCGACAAAAACGGGTTCACCGAGGCGATGCTCGTAAATAAGAGCCTTGATAAAGCCGTGTCTCACACCTTTTCAATTAAAGAGCTTCCATACTTTACACTTTGGAAGAATACGGCTGCCGAGGAGGATGGTTATGTAGTCGGCCTTGAGCCTGGGACAGGTTTCCCAAACACAAAGCGTTTCGAGAGAGAAAATGGCAGAATTATTAGGCTTGAGCCTGGAGGGAAATACAGCGTCCGAATGAAGATATCTGCTTACCTCGGCAAGTCCTCAGTCAAAGAGGTCATAGATCGCATAGAAAATATTAGAGGGGGAGCGGAGCCGGTCGTCTATAAGGAGCCTATAAGGGAATTTTCGCCTCCAACATAAACTTTAAACAATTTTTCCTTCCAGCAGCCCCATAGTATTGTGGAGATAAGAGACAGAGGAAAATTGAGATAAACCTTAAAAATCGAGGGCTTGTTCAGGGGCTTTAAACGCTAAACCGACCCACATTTTAAGTCAAGATTAGAGCATCGGTAGGTTTATGGGAAAATGAAAATGGTATCGCCGTTCAGCTTAGTGGCTTAAGAATCTTAACGTCTAATCCGCCGATTTCAACCAAACCTTTTAAGATCTTATCAGACAGGATTTCCTGACACTCCTCCTTTAAGAAGAACCGTGTAGCTTTTTCGCCGTGGTTCAGCGCGAATATAACTCTGCTTCCTCGACCAACTCTTTCGACGGCTTCAAGCCCCTCAGCTGGAGGTAACGTGGGCTTGATCCCCGCTTTTCTGATGAGCCAATCTGATAGCTGCGAATAGATTTCCTCGTCTGGGAATGTTCCGATATATATCGCTGTTCCCTCCCCATACTTATTTATTGTTGCCGCCGGCTTACCTGCATAGATCCCGAAGCCATAATATATCAGGGTTTCAGCCCCATTTAGTGAAAGCATCTCAGCCCAGTTTCGACCGCTACCGCGAGTTTTAGCCCCAAAAGTTTGCTCAGATATCTCTAGATCAACCCTCCCATTATCGGGTAAACCAGTGTACTCCTCAATAGTTATGCCGAACACATCCGATAACCCGCCTGGCAAAGTTAGCTCAGTTATAACATTATTCCAGTCCTTTACACCGGTTCTAGGTGTTGCGATTAAGATTCCGCCGTTTTTAACATAGGATCTAAGCCTATCTTCAATAACCTTATTCATAAGCATTAATGATGGGGCGAAGACGACTTTATATCCAGATAAATCCTCCCTCGACGGATCAACAAAGTCCACTGGAATGTTCCTTGAATACAAGGCTCTATAGAGGTCTAAAGATGGATCCCAAGAGCCCAATCCATAATAGTTCTTTCCGCCGTATCCGACTTCAAGATCCCATGCCCAAATATTATCGTAGATGAGCGTGAACGCCACCTCCGGTTTAACATTTGTCCCCTCAATATGAGGCTCGATCTTTTTTAGATCCTCGGAAACCCTTTTAACCTCAAGAAACCTTCTTCTGGGAACACCATCGTGATCCAGTATGCCGTGCCAATATTCTTCGGCTCCGAACCTGCAGGACCTCCACCTGAAGTATAATACTCCATCCGCCCCCCTAGCGATGGATTGGAGGGTCCAGAGCCTTATCTCGCCAGGCTTAGGGATAGGCGCCAGATGAGTTTTAACCGCGCCGCTTTGCAGCTCCATAATCCAGTAGGGCTTCTTCTTGAGACTGCGCATGACGTCATGCGCCATAGCTGCCGCCGCATAATCAACCCTTGAAACCCATTTAGGATAGTAGTCGAAGGAGACTATGTCGAGCGGTTCAGCCAGCTGGAAGTAGTCTAGCTCCTTATATAAGCCCATGAAGTTATGCGTTATTATGTGGTGTGGCGCGATCCTTCGGATTATATCGATTTGAATCTGCTGATATTTTATCCATGAGTCGCTCATGAACCTATGCCAATCCAAGCATAGGCTCGGGTTCTGCATATCTATGGGCGGCTTAGGCGGATATATCTCGCTCCAATCCCCGTACTCTTGGCTCCAGAATATGAAGCCGCATGACTTATTAAGGTTATCTAAAGTCCCATACTTCGCCTTAAGCCAACCCCTAAATGCTTCAACGCAATTGTCACAGTAGCACATGTCTATCCCAAACTCGTTATCAATCTGCCATCCAATAACGCTCGGATTATCCTTAAAGTGAAGCGCCATCCTCTCAACAATCCTCTTAGTATGCGAGATATAGTTTGGGTTATTCGGGCAATAGTTGCGCCTTGTCCCAGCCGGGCTTCTAACACCATTATGATCCACGCGGAGAACATCCGGATGCTTTTTAATGATCCACGGTGGCGGAGCCGCCGTCGGGGTTCCGATTATCGCCTTAATCCCCCTCCTAGAGAGAGTCTCTATCGCTTCATCAAGCCACTCGAAATGATATTCGCCTTCCCTAGGCTCAATCTTACTCCAAGAGAACTCGGCTAGCCGCACAGTATTGAAGCCGATCTCAGCCATAAGATCAGCATCCCTAACCCACCTCTCCTTAGGCCAATGCTCCGGATAATAATCTACACCAAACCTAATTCTCAAATAATTCTCCCTCCTTTAGCATAGAGAGAGTAACTTAAGGGCGCATCTAAATACATGGCATACCATTACGTTGATACATTAATGCGCTCTGCCTTTATAACCTTTAGATCATTCAGGGTGGCTGTACATGCTTAAGCCTCTCGCTGGCCGGCTCCCCACCTATCCCCCAATCCTCCTTAGGAACCTCATGAATTATAACTTCAACGGCTTCTGCCGGCACACCCAGCTCCGCAAAAACCTTTGTTACACCAGATATAACCTTCCTTTTCGCTTCCGCTGAAAAACCCCTCCAAACATACACGTGGACAACAGGCATACATTAAAAACTCTCAAGAAAATACTTAAGGATTCCGGAAATAACGCTTCAATTAATCCAGTTCCTCCCATTACCTTCAGGCGGAGAGGGTATGAATCTATTGGATATGTGATGATTCAATAGATGCGGGCAGGTTTAAGGCTGCTTTTTTGGAAGAAAGAACAGTTAACGAAACTTCACCTGATTTTCTCTAGAACCGCCCTCATGTCTTCTTCCGAAAACTTTAATCCAAGCTTTTTAAAAGCCATTATTATCGGCCCAAGAATCGATTCACCCCCGGTAAGGGGCTCCTTTATTCTGGTGTTCGGAGCCTTCTCCTTTATGGTTTTAATGAAGTTTTCTCTGACTATTTTTGATTTGAAGACGCTTCCCAGTCCACCGACAATTATCTTCTCATTCTCCATGCCAAGCCCTTTAATAATGCATAGTGCTGTTAAGGCAAGTTCTCTTCCAGCTTCCTCCAGTATGTTTTCAGCTACCTTATCGCCTTTATGGGCGGCTTCATCTACGATCTTAGCGATCCTAGAGATCTCTGTTGGATCACCCCTTAGCTCCTTATAGACTTTATCTAATATTTCGAGCTCGTTTTTAACGCCGAAATACTCGGAGACCATCTTTGATAAAATAGTTTTTTCTCCCCTCCCATCATAAGCTCTCGATATGGCATTCAGCGCTTTAACCGCAATCCAGTAGGCGCTGCCCTCATCGCCTATAAGCCAACCCCAACCGCTAGACCTCATTCTCTCACCCCTACTATTGATTCCAAAACCAATGCTTCCAGTTCCAGCAATAACCGCAACCCCCGGCTCCCCAAGGGTTACGGCGTAATACGCTGCGAGAGCATCATGCTCAACCAGAACCCTATCTCTCTCAATCCCAATCTTCCCTATAACCTTCCAAGCATTCTCCCAGTCTTTCGGCGTATCTAAGTCAGCCCAGCTTATAGAGATCAAATCTATGTCCCTTAACGATAAACGCGAGGCTGAGAGGCAGCCGTCAATAGCCTCCCTAATATTCCTCACCACTACTTCTTCCTTAAGCCACATCCCTGAAGGTCCAGAGATAAACTTCCCTAGAACATCCCCCTTCTCATTTATGATTACCGCCAAGGTCTTTGTTTTACCGATATCCATGCATAAAATAAGCATTCCTTAAAACCTCTGTATGTATCTGGAGAGGTTTCTCGGCTTATCCGGATCCCTACCCTTACCCACAGCATAGTAATACGCTAAGATCTGCATAGGTATGATCGATAGGAGGGCTTTGCATTCACCGCTATATTCAGGCGGCAGTTTTAAAGTGCTTTCCCCTAAATCGATGGAGTTGGATATTAAAATGATGTCTGCGCCCTTGCCAGCAAACTCTGAAACAAAGTTCTTTAAATGGACCGTATTCTCGCCGAGAAAACATGAGATCACTAAAGTTAATCTCTCACCTATAGTCGCCATCGGACCATGCCTAAACTCTAGGAGATGCAGCCCCTCAGTCGCGACATAGGATGTCTCCTTCACCTTTAATGCGCCCTCCAATGCTATCGGGTAGGATGGGCCGGAGCCCAGAAAGATGAATCTCTCAATGTTTTCGCTGAGTAGCCTTTTAGACGTCGCCGCGATCTTATCCTCATAACTTAGAAGGCTTCTCGCTAGGGATGGTATCGCTTTACATTCATCTATAAGGGTTTGCTTCTCACCCGAGATCCTCTCGCTTAAAATGCTGGAAAACATGGCTGTTGAAAGGGAGAACGCTGTAAAACTCTTCGTCATAATGATGCTCTTTTCCTCCCCGATATCTAACACAACCGGTTCATCTACAATTCCAGTGATTTCGCTCCCACCCTCGATTGTGAACCCAACCGTATATGCCCCCTTCCCCCTACAGATCTCGAGAGCCTTTAAGGTCTCAGCGGTTCTCCCGGATCTGGAGACCCCAACAACTAGACTATCGCTGTTCACAGCATCCGAGAAGTGAAGAATCAGCTCGGAGGATGGAAGCGCAAATGTTAAAACGCTGCCGTTCTTCATTAGAGGCCAAGAGCCGAAGAGAACAGCGTAATATGATGAGCCACAACCTATAAAAAAGATCTTTCTAAATTTGCGGGCTGAAGCCGCGACCTCGCTTATTCCGTCAAGGCTTTTTACAACGGCGTCTAATGCCTTCGGGGTATCCCTTATATCCCTTATCATATAATATTCTCGTACATTTTCTTCGGGAAGCATTTGGCAACACCAGCCACACTTTTACCAGAACCTATAAGGATTATTAAAACTCTAAAAGAAAAATTTTAGGTTGCTTCTAAGACGGCTGATCAAGCATGCCTAATTATTGTTCCCAGCGACCTTACTTCATCCCATAAAGTTTTCCACTAGAACGGATTAATTACGTGAGGGGCTGATGGAAAATAGCGTAACAACATCCTTTACACATTATTGTCCGCTTTTAGGACTTTAAGTGTCTGCTCGTAGTAGCGCGGTCCGTAAGTTAAGGTTACTTGATAGAAGTTTCCCCATTTCGCCTCAACCTCTTCAAGGTTTCCCTCCACGTAGGCGATCTCATCCCTCCAGCACTGCATTCTAAACTCCTCGAGATATGAAACTATTCTCAAAATATTGTCGGTTTTCGGTCCCTCAATAATTTCAACTGGTTCAACATAGTATATTGAGGGCATGAATGGGGCTTCCTCATCGTTTACAACCTTTACAGTAGCCTTAACCCAACCCCTCCAAACTATCTTATTGATATCATGGCATTCAGCGGATATCTCATGCCAAGCCTTAACGGGCTCAAATTCGACTTTAATCCTTCGCCCCGAGAACCTATCGTGAAAGACAGCGTAAATCATTTTCCTCCTTTGATGCCAAATAAACTCTTCAGGGCTTAAATTTTTGAAACGCCAGAATTTACCTCTAACAGGGCTGTCGTCGGCGAACTCGTTTGTGAAAAATGAGGATTTATCGCTGTAGAGGTCGCGTAGCGTCCGGCGAACCTCCTCTAAATTGCTTCTACCATAGACAACTATATCAATGTCAGAGAACTTCGGGTTATAAAAGCCATGTAGAAGGGAACCGAAAACCCCAAATCCCTCTAAAGGCAACCCCTGATCCTCAACAACTATGCGTAGAACCTCCCTAAGGGCATGGATCAATTCATCATTAAGGCTAGATTCAACTATTCGCCGCAGCCTCTCTCCGGGTTTCCTAACCTCCGCGATATTTTCACGCCTTACACCCATAACCTTCTTTCCTAAAGGCTCGTAGTTTAGCATGTGGTGGGGATACTTCTCCAGTATAAATCTCCAACCCTCATCCCCAAAAAACTTATAGAAAACCCTTCTACCGTCGCTCCTTACCGCTTTAGGGTTGTCTGACCGAAATACTTCTGACGGGGCATACTCAATGTCGCATATGTAGCCGTCCGGCGGATGAGAGTAACCGAGAACCCTGAAGATTAAACCCTCGTGCGTTAAAATGGCGTCCCGGTCTCTAAGCCTTAAATCGGCCAAATATACTCCTCCTCGCTTTCAGCTGTTCCGACAACAGCTTGATAAAAGATTTCGCCCGTCAGAACACTTTCAACCCGCTCCAACATACCTGAAACTTTAATCTCCCCGCCTCTCCTAGCAACATTTCTATAGCACCCGATCATGGAGACAACTCTCTTGGGAACCATTTCGCGCGGAAGAGCTGATTCAGGGTTTAACGGAGAATAATTTTCAATTTCATATATTGCTGGACGAAACATTGATTCGCTATCATCTTTAACCCTACATTTGAATTCCACGTGTCTTACGGGCGCATAATAGTGCCAGCCGTACTTTACGTTTATCTCTTCAGGTTTACGAACAGCGGTATACATGAAAACTCTGCCCCTATATAGCCCCCTAAATTTCCTCGCATAGTCCAGCCTGTTCTTGAAGATGTATCTTAGAATCCCCTCACCAGCAAGCTCCCCTATGGATGCTTCAACCCTCCTAAAGTTTTGCCCGCCGTAAACGACTATGTCTATATCGGATTTATCACTATGCATATTTAGGGCGACTGAGCCATGGATGCCGAAATCCTCCATTGGGACGCTTGAGGCGTCAGAAATAAGCCTGATCAAATCCAGCGCCGCGTTCTGGAGGTTGTCCCTATCCGATTTCTCAATCAAATTTTTAAGACAATTCCTAGGGGTGAAAACTCTCCTAATGCAATCTAGCGGCACGCTGATAACCTCTTTCCTCCTAAAAGGACAAAAATAGACGTATCTCGGAAAATTCTCCTTGAAGACCTTTAAGAACTCCCTATAGTTTCCCGCAGTATAAAGCTTTTCAGCGCGGAATAGTTCAATATCACCATACTTCCATTTTCTATCTAGGAAGCTGACGTTAAACAGTTCCCTGAATGTTGAGGGAATATATTTCAGAAATGAAAAAACGCGTTTCTCCGGATGCTCGTATCCGAAAACATTAAATATGAAGCCTTCATCTGTAAGGACGGTATCTCCGTCCAGAGGAACCCATTCTCCAGCAGACGACATAGGCGCCTCAACCATTTTAGCTTAACAGATTTAATCTAATTTTCAACCTCTTAGATTTAAAGATAAAGAGACCATTCATCATTGATCCATAGTTATCTAGCAAAATGGGTGACGATTAAACGCAGAATAGAGGATTAAATTTTGATTATAAGCGGAGCGCGTCCAGCAGCTATTTCTCAGAGCTGGGGCTGGAGAATAAGGGAAAAAACGCTCAGAAAATATTTTAATGTTTTCTTTAGGGCTGAATTAAACCCCATAAGATTAGGGCGGTTAACAGGGAGATTGTTGTTAAAGCGTCGGCTAAGGAGCTTTCTATAGGGATCTCAAAGTTATCTGGATCCAGCCCTCTCTTATAAGTTACTATCGCCACAGAGTAAGAGACTAAGGTGATTAGCGCAGCGGCCATAATGTTAACTGTGAAAAGGAGTAAGGAAAACCTCGCGATACTTAAAGGACGTAATGTCCCAACCACCGTGAGGGCTAGAATGGAGTAGGCGAAATACATTATTAGGGAGGCTGCCCACGCCCCTAATATCTCTGAAATATGATCCTTCATTGAGAAAAACGAAGCCTTTAAGGTGCCTAAAGCGAGTTTCGTTGTAGCTGTTGATCCAACAACAGCGCCAATATCCCCTATGGTGTCGATTAAAGCGGGATAAACGACGTAGATGGGGTAAGTCTCGTAAACTCCCTCTTTCTCCCGTATAACCTCGTCAATTCTCCCCAAAAACGCTCCGGCAACATTAACTATTAAGGAGACTATGATGAAGGTTAGTAGGGACTCCCTTAAAGTCTTGATAAACTCCGGCTCATGTATATTTTTAGCGAGGATGTAGACTGCTGTAAACGATAGGATTAGATTCGCTGCGAGGAGAAGGTACTGCCAGAAGGAGCCATAGACAACATAGATGTTGAGTAGAAAAATGTAGGTCGCGGTTATGAGTAGATCCGATACCGTGGACTCTACGGGGTACAGGATTATATCTGGGTCTAAACCATGCTTAAAGGAGATGAAAGAGGTTGCTAGGGTGAGCGGAGAAATGATTACTAGGGAAAGAGCCATCGTCGCCATGAGCACGTTTACCATATCCCACAGTTCGCCAATAAGCATACCCCGATAAATTACTCCGAGGAGCACTGATACCAAAGCCGTAAATATGCTTAGCTCAAATGTTAGGAAAACTATCGCCTGAAGAAGCAAATAGAAGCTTCTAGTGTTTTCAAAGAAGCGGGGTTTAACTGTGCCGAGATGGAGCGCGGTGCTCAGCCTTCCACAAAAAAGACCGCCTATAACCCCACGCGTGCTCAATATCGGAGGATAAATCATCACAGCCCATGGAACTACTCGAAAAAGCTCAGAGCAATATGCGATTATTGTTCCGGCGAATACTCCACATATGTTAAATAAGTAGGCTGTCACCGATTGTCTCAAGGTTTTTGTAAACCCTGATTTAGAGCTCACTGTCATAGCCGGAAACCTCCAGAACAGAATTTATGGAGCATGAAGGCAGGTAGGCTGAGAAAAATGGCGTTACCCGCTGGGTCGTGTATAGCGCAAGCAGCCTCATCGTTTTCGTCCTCTTAAACCTTCACGCTTTTTACATCTTTTGCAGGCGCCCCTCTTTATCAAATGATTTAAACCATTAATTGGTTGCGAAACATCCTAATTAACCTTTAATAATATGCTTTCCTCACTAGAATTCTCTCTGAGGACCGAAAAACAGGTTTATGTGGGAAACTGAGGATTTAGACAGGATTATTGCCAGAAAGAGAGATAGAAGCTGACTTATTGGCAAAATCCTTATATTTAGGATTTAAATCCATTTATTTGCTTTCCCAGCCCTGGGGGGTCTCCGCGGTACGTTAGAGAATAAATGCGTGACTCATGGTCTCTGCTTATACTGCGCTTCCCTCGGGCTTGGGTGCTGCAGCCGCTGCCGCCCATTCATCCTAGCTGAAGACCTCCGCCTACTCCTAAAAAACTATTCTACGGAGGAGGTAAAGGCGATTGTTGAGGTAGGCTTAATCCCCGCGATGTACCTTCATCATCTCCTGGATCCGGAGATGAATCAGATATACTATTTTTGGGAGAACGCATATTATCGCCTCCAAACGAGATTTATAAATGGCTCATGTATAGCACTACTGCACGGTAAGGGCTGTAGGCTCGGAGACTATAGGCCGCTAATCTGTAGGGTCTGGCCGTTCTGGTGGAAGGACGGGGTTGACCTATCTTCAGGCGACTTTCCAATAGAGATTAACGGCGACTGCACGATGGCTATCAGATGGAATATGCCTATTGAGGAGATTTTAAGGGAATTCGGCTGCTCGGAAAACACCATTAGAAGGGAGCTCTTAGCCTTAAGCAGAGCTCTTAAGGAGCATGGTGAAATGCTAAGGGAAGCCGCGAGGAGAAGGATACCACCCAATGAGCTGCTAAACTGGATTATCGGTGAAATCACACGGTAGCGCCTCACGCTTCAACCCTCTATGATATTATTTTAATGCTACAACATAACTTGGGATGATTTTGGGAAAGATAGAAGCATGACATGTGGGTAATCGTGACTGTAAGAAGCAATATTTACGCGAGATAATTGATTAGACATCTATATCTATAGACTTAGAGAGCTGGGGTTAACGATTATGGTGAATAGATATTGCGACCCAAAGAATTGAGAAAAACCCTTAAAAGGCTCTATCCAAGATGCAGGCAGCTTGAAATCGAAAATCTGGTCTCAGCAATACTCTCCAGAAAATACTGGAAGGTTCACCCAGATAGGGACGACGCATACTATGTTGTCGCCTTAACAAGAGCAAGAAACTTATTTAGAAACGGCTTTAGAGCGAAGTCAACAGCCCCTTGGCCGATAACGGTTTCGCCTAGGGCTGCAAGGTTCTGTAGGCGCGGCAGAATACTAGTAGTTAAGAGAGAGGATCATAATTTCATCTCTGAAACAATCATCGATTGGCCTGTTCTCCTCAGGTTGATGAAGATGAACGAAGATTTAGCCTATAAATATCTGGTTGAGAATCCCGATCCGCCGCCCTTCCTTAACATGCGAATCTTTAAGGCTATATTACCTCGACTGAAGCTGACGGGTAAGACGACATAAATATGTGAGAAAAACTTAAATAAGAGAGAATTCTTTTCTCTCTTTATCTTACGGGTGATGGGGCCCACCCTTAACCGCCCGCTCTGGCCGCGCGGGCTGATGGCTCCTACCTTATCGATCTGCGGCTTAATGTGCCAGATGCTGGTGGGATGGGTTGAAGCCCCTGCTCTCTCTGGAGCTCTCGATTAAGGGCTTAGTTAACGTAGACGCTATTGTAGGTTATGTTCTTGAGCGTCAGAATCCCGATGGCGGCTACACGTTCTGCAGGTGGACTGAGTCGAACGCTCAAGACACGTTCTACGCGCTAAATATACTGGATATTTTGGGCGTCAAGCCGGAGAACGCGGATAAAACAATCGGCTTCCTGAAGGGGTTGCAGCATGCTGACGGCAGTTTCGATTCAGTTAAGGTCGCGTATTACGTGATTAAATCCCTACTCATGTTTGGGGAGAAGCCGCTAAAACCGCCGATAGGTCTCGTTGAATATCTGCCAAAGTTAATAGAGGATCTTGAAAGCCCATTTATAGATGTTGAAGCCCTATCCGAGGTTGAGAACATATATATGCTCGTCAACATATGTACATCGCTTAACATTGAAGTAGACTCGGAGAGAATTATTGAAGCAATATTAAGGATTAGGAATAGTGATGGGAGTTTTGGTAGCGTTAAGAGATCCAGGATGGCTTCAACATTCTATGCTGTTGGAACACTGAAAATTTTAAACTACGACGTTAGCAGATTGACCAGCACACTGGAGTGGATTAAGAGACTTGAGTATGCTGGGGGAGGCTTTTCACACTCACCCGGAACAGCACCAACGTATCTTGAGGACACGTATTTTGGCGTTAAATCGCTCGAGATATTTAACGAGAAAATAACTTATCCTGAGGAGACCCTAATGTTTGTAGCGAGGTTCCAGAACCCTAATGGCGGTTTCCGCAGATCAATATTTCTAGGAATATCGGATTTTGAGTCAACGTATCAGGCGCTATCGTCGATCAGGGTGCTGCTTTCCCCTCTGGGATTAGGGTGGCTTTAAATGTTTAAGGAGAGGTTCATGCCAGCCCCCGCGATGAAGGCTATTTTAAGCGGCCTATTAAACCCCTCCTGGGGCAAATTCCACAGGAGCACGATAGTTAGGCTCGCTGTTTACGGCAACCGCGTGGAGATCGGGATCGGTGAGGGAAACATGTATCAATGGGAGCTGGACGCTATAAGGAGCGCGCCAATAGAGCATGATTGGATCAATGTTAGGGCGCTGGGAACCGTGGGCATTGAGGGCATAAAGTATGTCCCAGAGAAGAAGGTTTCAGGGATGCCGAGGGGGCTCCTTCCAGTTCAAAGTGGAAGAGTGTACGTTTTTGTTAGCGATGATTTAGGGGCAATATTTCCAGCTTACAGATGCTTCGACATAAACTTCGGTGAGCGACGAATACTCTCCATAATTAGCCCGAGGACGCTTATTAGGGACATTGTTGAAGTAGTTCATCCAGCTTTTCCAAATGAGAGGTATCGCGGAAGAGTTAATAATGTGGAGGTGAAGGCTGAGGAACTGGACAGATTTTTCAAAATGAACTATGGAATAGGCGTGCTCAGAAAGAGAGGTTCTGTGAAGATTAGCGTTGAAGCATTTCCGCTTCTAGGGGGAAAAGACATAAAAATTATCGTTGAAGAAATCCATGAAAAACATGGCTGCCAGAGCGCCCTAATCGGGGGAAAGGACACTATACAGTGATGAAATCTAGAACTCTTTACCTTCAATACATTTCATGAATTCTTTTAAGGCTAGAACTGAACCGTAAGCGAATTCTCTTTCACCCTCTTTCAGCATCCTCTTAATCTCCTCTATGCTCACGAACTTACCCTCGGAGATCTCCTCAGCGTCCAATTTAAATGGACCGTTATAGCGGCATAAGTATATTGCTGAGATTTCACGCTCGATTTCGGAGAAACACTTAAACTTCCCCACCCATTTCAGTTGAGCATTTACGCCGAGCTCCTCCCTAAGCTCCCTTCTAGCAGCCTCCTCATAGCTTTCACCATACTCAACATGGCCTGAAGCGGAGCAGGCATAGAGCCCGGGGTAAAGATCCTTGCTCATCGAGCGCTTCTGCAAGAAGACCTCACCCCTATCATTCAAGACTATCACGTAAACAGACCTATGGATTAATCCCCTCTTATGGCATTCACCCCTAGAAGCCCAGCCGATAACATTATCGTTTTCATCAACAACGTAGAGATGCTCATCCTTACTCAAGATGCAGCCGTCCTTTCAGGCTAAATTAATTGGCTTAAGCGGATTAAAGATTGAGATTTAATTGAGATCACGTTTCACTTATAAATGTTTAGTGGAGAATTTTTCGCCCTCATCCAGCATCGCTAAGTAATTTTCTACAGGTATGTAGTTCGCTATAGAGTTACCTGAGCCTAAAGCATATCCTCCTCCAGGCGCGCATCTTTTGAGAACCTCCCGAACGTAACCTCTAAGAGATTTTTCAGGCATACGTGAAAGTTTATCTACGTCTACTCCACCTAAGATAGCTATTCTATCACCATATTTGCTTTTCGCCTCCCATGCTGGCTCTATCTCATCCTGAAAAGAGTGTTTAGCGTCTATGCCAACATAGTTTATTAAGTCATCCATCACACCCTTAAGGTTCCCACAGGAGTGAAGTATAAACGGCAAACCCCTTTTATGAGATATTTCCGCGCATCTCTTCTGCCATGGGAAAACATATCTACGTAAGATCTCCGGCGAAAGAAAGGTTCCCTTCTTATAACCCATATCGTCACCCATCCTCAGCGCTATAAGCTTGCCCATCTTCGATATTTCCTCGTCAACCCCAACTATTATAGAGCCTACCTTATCGAACATTTTTTCAACAAGCCTCCTATCCTTATAAACCGCTCTGCAGAGGGGAACCATTCCCATAAGCCAGCTTACATGCTCGAAAACCCCACCGCTAACCCCGCCCACTACGCCCATATCCTCTGGCAGAAGCTTCTCAAGTAGATCAAAGTAGGTTAGATCAGCCGCCTCCTCGAGGTCAGGCCACGGATACTCTTCAAAGTCTTCCATAGTCTCTATCTCACCCCTATTCTCATCCTGCCACTCCCTAATCCCCCTAGAAAGCGTGGCGGTATCCCTTGCTCTAAGCCTATTAGTCCTCGGAAGGTTAAGGGGGATCTCAAAAGGAACATAATCGTAGCCCATCTTCCTGTAAAACCTTATTAAAGACAATATATGCTTCTTCTTAAGATCAACACTGAGATTAAGGCTTAAAGCAGGTATAGTTTCACCCAAAATCAGCTCCATAACCTCTTTATCCACAAAGTGCTCGTAGAACGGCACTCTATCTGGCTCACCTTCCCTCCTAAGGACGGTTAAAAGCCTACGATAATCCGGCTTCCTCATGAGATAGCACTTCCTAGGAAAATATTTTAAGGAGGATACTTAAAAATTTCCACTTTTAGGTCTCTTAAGACAAAACACCGCCACCTAACTGAAGCACAATATTCTGAGAGTTTGAATTATTTCATACTCATCACAATCTCCTTTACTTAAACAGAGAATTACCGAAAAAAATTTAAAGCAAATAATAAATATTAGTTTTACTTTAAGGAGTGATCTTTATGGAGGGGAAAAAGGAAGGGAGAAGGGATTACTTAAAGACAGTTGGTGCGGCTATAGCTGGCGCCATTATTGGAGGGGCGCTTGGTTGGGTTGCTAAACCTGCGGCGCCTGGTGTCACAGAAACAGTAACTGTGACTAAAACAGTTACGGCTAAGCCAACACCTGTTAAAGGCACTTTTGTGATGTCTTATCCAAATGGTTATGCTGGTCACTATATTCACTTGAAAGAAGCTTTTGATATACTCCGGATAACTAACCCTGAGCTTAGACCAGAATACGTTGGAAAGACTTGGGGAGAATACTATGAATGGCTATTAACAGTTTTTGCTGCTGGAGAACCTCCGGATATGCCGATGATCGACTGTATTTGGATCCCGAAGTTTGTCGAACTTGGTTATCTTGAACCACTTGATGAGTATATTGCTGAATGGCCGGATTGGGAGAATTGGATTCCAACCTTTAAGGAAGGTATGATTTGGGATGGGCATGTTTATGGGATTTGGTTAAATACTGATGCAAGAGTTTGGTGGTATTGGAAGGAATTCTTCCCTGAAGGCTTCCCAAGCACTCTCGAAGATATAATAGATAAAGCTAAACGGCTTAAAGCCGAAGGGAAGCCGCAGATAGCTACATGGGTCGGGGCCGCTATATACCCATTTATGTGCATCTACTGTTCTATATGTCCTGAAGATAGGTTAAAGTCGCCTGGTTGGGGGCTCTTTGAAATTAAGGATGGAAAACTATATCCTATCTTTGACGACGAATATGGCGTAAGAAGTATGGAGTACATACTTGAAATGAAAAAAGCAGGGATAGAGTTCATCGATATTCCAGGGTTCTCCGCCTCATACGATAAATTCTTTGAGAAAAAGATCTCCGCTCTCTTCGCTGGGACATGGATGTCAGGTCAAGCGTTGGCTCGCGGATACAAATATGAAGACTGGGAGAAATATTTCGGAGCGGCACCGTGGCCTCCTCCAAGAGGGGGGCGGGTTCATGCTGGAATCCCTGGGGGATGGGTTGCAGTTATACCTAAAAATGCTAAGATGCCTAAAGATTTGATATGGGAATATATACGCATTTTAGTAGATGAAAGCGTTGTTGGAAAAGTATTTGCTGAACTAGGTTATCTTCCAACTAGACGTGATGCTTTTGATATCGTAGTAGAGAAAAGTAAGGATCCATTTATGGACGACTATCTTTCATACTTTAAGAACGTCTATATTAGACCAGAGATAACAGAGTGGGAAAGGGTGTCTAAAGCTATTGATGATGCCCAATGGAGTGTTATCTTAGAGAGAAAGAAGCCTGATGAAGCCATCAAAGATGCGGCTAAAGAGGTGGCTGAAATACTAGGATGGTAAAGCTTAAGCTTAATTTATCTCGTTACTTCCCATATTTTTATATATTTCCAGTTTATGCTTTCATAGGAATAATTATAATTTATCCCATCGTATTTTTGATTGCTCTTTCTTTCTTTGACGTATCCCTAAACTTAAGATACACTTTTGTCGGTCTTTCTAATTTTGAAAGACTCTTTCGTGATCGAAAATTCATTAATACATTTAAACCAGCCGCGATATTTGTAGGCGGCTCAGTTGCTGGTCAGAATGGATTTGGCTTTCTCCTTTCTCTTCTGTTAAATAGGAAAGTTAAGGGTAAGGAATTTTTAAGAGCACTTTTTCTGATTCCTTGGCTAATTAGCGATTTGATTCTAGGATACATGTTTCTTATTCTCTTTGACTTCCATGGCGCAATAAATGATTTACTTAAATATTTTGGTTTTCAACCTGTAAATTGGTTAATGAGCACGGATTTGGCAATATGGATTGTAACTCTTGCAAACGTATGGAAAAGCTCCTGTATCGTTATGGCGATGCACTCATCAGGACTTCAAAGTATACCGGAAGAACTATATGACGCAGCTTATGTAGATGGAGCGTCCTTATGGCAACGTTTTCGCTTTGTAACCCTGCCTTTAATGAAGCCCTTTATAGCATTGAGCTTAATAATAACAACTGTGGCTACATTCAATTATTTTGGTGTAATCTATGTTATTACCTATGGTGGTCCACTCGACTCTACAACTGTTCCAACATTCTATATGTATAGGTGGGCTTTTGAGTGGGGACAATTAGGATACGCATCAGCCATAGGAGTCTCCGTTATGATTATCAACGTTATTCTCACCGCCGTCTACATTAAAATCCTTTTGAGGTAATGGAGTATGAAGGAGAGAGCTGCCGACATTGTAACGTATGTTCTCCTCTTCATTTGGACAGCTTTCACAGTATTTCCTTTTATACAATTAACCTTAACAGCCTTCACCGGGAGAACTTTTATAACCAGCTTAAGACCCGAATATTTTACTCTTTCTAATTTTGATGAGGTGATAAGGTTCGCTGGTTATTCATATGTAAATAGTTTAATTACGGCATTAGGAGCAATGATAATCAATGTTCCCATCTCTTCTTTAGCAGCTTATGCATTCTCCAGGTTTAACTTTTATGGAAAGAAACTCCTTCAAAACTTCTTATTTGTAGTCTTTGCAACTCCCCTTGTCACCGCTTTTATTCCCCTATTTATCCTCTTTAGAAGCCTTAGACTGATAAATACACTAATGTGCCTAATATTGATCGGTGCTACTACACCTATACCACTTAATGTATGGTTTGCTCAACGTTACTTCGATACAATACCTAGAGAACTAGAGGAGGCAGCAATGATAGATGGATGCTCTGCATTTCGCTCATTTATAAAGATAACCCTACCACTAGCCACACCAGCTTTAGTTACTATGTCGCTGATATCCTTTCTTATAACATGGAATGAATTCTTATTAGCCGTTATTTTAATAAGTAGTCCAAGAAATTTCACATTTACCGCAGCTCTCACTGGATTAGGAGCTACTTATTATGGAGGTTTCCGTTACGGAATATTAGCAGCCGGATCGCTTCTTGGTTTAATTCCATTAATAATATTTTTCGCGCTTTTCAGAAAAATGCTTGTACGAGGATTAACCCAAGGAGCCATAAAGGGATAATTCGAAATTTATCTGTTGTTTTTAAAAGTTTTTACACTATTTTTCAACTCTCCATTTTCTTTCTTCTAAATGGGGAAAATGTTATTTTAAGAGTTTGTTAAATTATGAACATGACAATATTATGTTTAGGGAGTTCCTATTATTTTACTAAAAATGACATTTCTTTTAGGAGAAATTATCAGAAAGACGTTAATTAAATATCGAAAT
>Ga0209394_1000695_pt1 | contig 24339 bp, 29 predicted proteins | sample JNZ201metaG_FD_184122 | JGI IMG/M metagenome (GOLD analysis project Ga0209394, IMG submission 184122) | Hot spring microbial communities from Jinze hot spring, China to study Microbial Dark Matter (Phase II) - JNZ 20120812A (SPAdes) (version 3) ... | reverse complement strand
CTACTGGTACCTCTTCGTTTAAAGCTCTATTTTCAACTCTTTTAACAATATCTAGAGCTAGCTTTAGGTTCACGTCTGCTTTAAGGAATGCTCTAGTAAGATCGTTACATAATTCTTTGATACCCTCCCTATCTACAGATGAGCGGCTAGTAATCTTCCTTAATGCTTCGAATAGATTTTTTCCTAAGTCTACTATAGACATCGATTCAACGTTATAATGATCAGCTTCAGTCTAAGATAAGGATTAACACTAAAACTGTTCGCTTAATCATTATGGATTGAGGGATAATGCATATCAATATATGTATATGGATGCATAATATATATGCTAAAGGATAAATATATGAATTCGTATATAGATTTTTACGCTATGCTTTTAACATCTATAGATCTAGGTACTACTGGTGTTAGAATCGAGGTTTTCGATGAGTATGGTTTTCTCAAAGCATACGGATCTGCCAAGATCGATAAACAGGATACCGTAGATTGGGTTAACGCTTTGAAGGAAGCTATGCCAGATATACGAGAATCTGATGAGGAGAAGATCGTCGTCGTCGATAGCACTTCTGGAAGCTTCGTAGTAGTCGATCGATATGGTACACCCCTATTCCCCCCATCTATGTACTACGAGAAGGCTGTAGAGGAGTATGAAGAGATTAAATCCATGCCTTCCGTCTTGGAGATAGGAAGGAAGGGGTCTGCTATCTCAGCTACATCACCGTTACCAAGGATCCTGAAGCTTATGAAGATGAAGCCTGATATCTTCCGTAAGGCTAGATGGATCCTACCACCTACTACATGGCTAACTTATAGGTTAATAATACCTGAAGGATCTCTATGGGAGGATCTAGAAGTCGATCATACTAATGCTTTAAAATTCGGTGAGGATATAACGGTTGATCCTCCATGCTGGTTTAAGCCTCTATTCGATGAAGTCGGTGTCGATCTAACATTGATGCCTAGGATAGTTGGATGCGGAGATTACGCTGGTATAGCTAGGAGTAGGCTTGCTGATGAACTTGGGTTATACGGTGCTAAGATATTCCACGGTATAACTGATGGAAATGCTTCAGCTCTAGCTTCTGGATGCATATCCCCAGGAGATTTCTCGATAGGTTGTGGATCAACTACTGTCCCTAAGTATGTCGCTAGGGAGATAAAGCTTCATCCAGCACTCTACTACCATAAACATCCTATAGCGGGATATCTAGCTGGAGCAGCTCCGGTGACAGGAGGGTTCATAGATTGGTTCATCAGTAGGGTTTTAGGTTTAGATATAGGTGAGGCTTATCGTTTAGCTGAATTATCTGATGCAGGATCTGAATACCTATTCTTCCCGCAGGGTGATAGAAGCCCATTCGATGATCCTAGGCTAGCAGCTTCGATATTAGGCTTATGGCCTACATCGGAAGCTAGAGAAACTGTATTAGGTAGGATAGTTAGATCTATGCTTGTATCGGTAGCCTTCCTCGAATACTTCTACATGCATCTCATTGAGAAGCTGTTCGAATCCAGGATCAATGAAGTACGTATAACAGGTGGCGGTAGTAGGAGTAGGTTTTGGAATATTATAAGAGCATCTATCTATGAGAGGAGAGTGAAGGTTATGGAGGAGAGGGTGTGCGTAGGTGCTCTAATACCGGTAGTGCTTAAAGCAGGGGTGTGTAGAAGCCCTGAGGAAGCTATTCAACGTTTCCTTAAGATAGTAGATGTAGTGGATCCCGACTCTAAGCTTACGAGTATATACAGGGCGAGGAGGGATAGATTCTACGAGTTATGGGTTAAGCTGAAGGATGTATACGATCATATCTAGCTTGAAACTCTACGTATACAAACCATACGTCTAGAGACTGCTTCTATGAAATACTTCACCCAATCTGGGATACGAGCTTCCTTATCAAAACCTATTACTATACTACGTTCACCTACCTCTATATATCTAGTCTTTAACATGATACTTTCCAGAAGCTCTCTTATATCAGATTCGCTTATCTCTGGTATTTTATCTAAGCTACCGCATGGCCCATAGGGGCAGATAATACATGCTTCGCCATGAGCTTCTACGTTAGCTGAACATGCGGATGGATATACTGTAGCTCCAACCTCTCTAGCTATCCTAACTATCCTATCCTTCGTATCTCTACTTACAGTGATTTGGATACCACCCCTAAGTCTACTACGATTAAACTCTATATCTACGCCTATTACTCTAAGTTTATCCATTATACTACTCGTCACCCTCAGCGATCCTACGATAACACCTCTAGCTCCATGATCTAGAGCTGTCGATATAATATCGTAAGCCTCTTTATCGGAGATACCTGGTATAGCTGGTCTGAGAAAGAGGACTGTATGCAAACCCTCGGATGAAAAGTTACTTATAGATTCTAGTCTTAGCTTCGGATTAGGTGCGAGAGGTTCAAGATCGATGTATCGATCGATAGATACTATGGTTACGAGGATGCTTAACCCGTTATCTAATCTCCTTATAGCTGAAGCAAACTCTCTAGTTATATATTCCTTAGTAGATATCTGGCATGACAGCTTAATCGTCTTAGCTATACATTCTATATACTCGAGTGTCTTCCCTCTTATAGTTTTAAGTAGAGGCTCTGTTACTGAGCCGAAGGCTGCTAGAGAACCTACAGGTCCTGGAGCTATGTATGGATTCGATGCTAATGCTAAAGCAATCTCTAACCCAGTCAATGGATATGGTTTGAATTCTCTGAACCCCATATCAGCTACATAACAATATACGCATCGATATAGGCATCCCGTAGCTGGATGTACTGTTATACCGCATGGTCTAGGCTTCCTTCTAGCATGATAATCTCTTAGAGCTCTAGCTCCTCTATCCTCTAGAAGATCTTTTAAATACTTTTGAACATCTACTTTCCATGTAAACCTTTCCAGTAGTATACCCATATGCATATGGTTATAGGTTAAGTGGATAGATTAAACCTTTAATCCATAGAGATCTAAGTTTAATCGGTCGTGTAGAAAACATATAGAAGAGTAAGCTCCACCTCCATTGAACATGGATAGGAGGATATGATAGCTACGGATATAGCGGTCGGTATACTGGTATCTGTAGCGGTGATATCCATATTCATCTTAGGTTTTCACCGCTTTAGAAAGCATGATAGAAATACTGGTGTAGGTATAGAAGGATGTAATCCAACCGAGGGTGGAGTTGGTAGGGTTATCGATGCTGATGAATCCCCATCCATAGAATTCAAAGCTGATAAACCCTCTATCCAAGCTACTAATATAACTGGAGTCGATTTGATCAGGGATACTCCAGCTCAGATTGATGTTAAGCAATCTTCAGATAATAGTCTTGAAGTACTTGAGGAGCCTACCCCAACTAGGTATGTTAGAAAGGGTAAAAGAGAGGGTTTAAGGATGATTCGTGGGATAGGTGAGAAAAGGGAGGAGAAGCTTTTGAGTATCGGTATACATTCGATCGAAGATTTAGCTAAAGCCGATCCTAAGGAGCTTGCTGTTAAGCTTAAAGTATCTGAGAAGCTTACATCCACATGGATCGAGGAAGCTAGATCGATCGTATCTAGGAAGAGGTAGATATATAGACAGCCTATCTACTGAAACCGTTATAAACCTGGGTAGCTGAGTATATTATCTGGGAATGGGTAAGCCTGTTATAACCGTAGTCGGGAGTATACATGTAGATTATACTGTTAAGCTTCCGAGATTACCATCTATAGGTGAAACCGTTATAGGATTAGATTTTAAGAAATCTCCAGGTGGTAAGGGTGCTAATCAAGCTGTAGCAGCTGCTAGGCTTGGTGCTGAAACCTATATGGTAGGTAGGGTTGGAGCGGATGAGGATGGTAGAATCCTCATAGATAACCTGCGTAGGAATGGTGTACATACAGATTATGTAAGAATAGATCCTACCAGCTATACTGGTATAGCGCTTATAATGGTAGATGCATATGGTAGGAATATGATAGCCGTAGCTTCAGGTACAGATGCTAGAGTCTCTAAGGAGGATATAGATTCAGCGATCGATCGTATCCGTGAATCCGATATGATTCTAACACAGCTCGAGATACCTATCGAAACAACCATCTACGCATTGGAGAAGGCATACGAAGCTGGTGTAACAACTATACTGAATCCAGCTCCATGTAGGGAGCTACCCAGCGACGTATACCGTAAGATATCAATTTTAACCCCTAATAGAGTAGAGCTATCTATGCTTGCTAATATGCCTACAGCGAGTTTAAGCGATGTAGAGAAAGCTGCTAGAAGTATACTAGATCTAGGTGTAGAAGCCGTCGTAGTAACTTTAGGCGAGGAAGGGGCTTTGATAGTTGACCGCTACTCATCAACTCATGTCGGAGCTATAAAAGTTGAAGCGGTAGATACTACTGGAGCTGGAGATGCCTTCAATGCTGCTTTAGCTGTAGCATTAGCTGAAGGGAAATCTCTAAAGGATGCCGTCTTTATAGCGAACGCAGCAGCTGCGTTGAAGATTACGAGGATGGGTGCTCAGGAAGGTTTACCTAGACGTAATGAGCTAGAGGAGTTTCTATCAAAGGTGAAATCGTCAGATAGGGTTTGACCCTCCCTCCTTTTTTGCTTTCCTATATTTTCGAAGCTTCTCTTTGATATCTGCTCAGGCCTTATCCTCAATACTATCTCAACCCTACAGCCTGGTGGAGGTGAGATTTTCGCTTCTATATTCTCACCTATAGCTACTAATGCATAGATACCTGCAACCTCAGCTTTACATTTATGGACTAAGCTTATCAAAGCTTTTTGAGTCTCCCCTGTCCTTATGATATCATCGACTATTAGTATGCTTTCCCTCCTCTTTATAGCATTCTTAGGTATATACAGCGGTACAACCATACCGGTATCCTTAAGGATATAGCTCTCCTCCACAAACTCTGAGACACCAACCTCCTTACTTTTCTTAGCTATAATGAGGTCTACATCCATAGCTTGCGCTACAGCTGTAGCGATCGGGATACCATCGACGGCTGCTGTTAAAACCTTATTTATACGTACGCCAGCAAACCTTGAAAGGGCATCCTGAGCTACTAGCTGTAGTATCGTCGAATTCCCTATTATACCTGTATTATCAAAGTATCCCTCCTCATCGAATACTACTCTACGCCAAAGCTCGCTTTCAAGGCCGACTATAGGGTTTAGAGTACTCCAAATCTTTATAGCTCTATCAGTACTTGGAAGAACATGCCCCTTAACATATCGGCTTAGAACAGTTATCTGAAGGTTAACCATCTTGGATAGATCTCTATACGTAAACCTCTTCTTAGCTAGTCTTAAAAGATCCACGGTCATTAACCTAAATTTAAGATCTTGAATATGACTCATCTTAGCCATATAGCCACCCTCTATCTAAACGATGTACAGATAGATTTTAATCGATGACTATTGTTAAATTTTACGCTTCATGGCATAGCTTCTTTAAATATATGTGTAAAACAATCCTGATTCTCATCTTCAACTATATAGAGCCTATAGTATCTATCGTTTTTAAACATATTAACGTTATAAACGGTATCCCTACCTACCTTGAGTATAGATCGGTAGCTATGCGTAAATCTATAGTTTATACCGTAAGATATATAGCCTCCCACATAAGCCATATTATAACCAGTCTCTAGGATCGTCGAGAAGGCTGGTGAGAATTGTATGCCTATCTGGATAGCTAGAGATTATGTAAGATGTAGTGGTTGTAGGAAGTGTGAGATCGTATGTAGTTTAAAACATGAAGGACGTATATGGCCTGAAGCTTCTAGGATAAGGATATTCATGTATGTTCCTGGGTTAGAGGTTCCCCATTTATGTACTCAGTGTGTAGATTATCCATGCGTTAACTCATGCCCATTTAAAGCTCTTTCCATAGATGAGAATACAGGTGCAGTTCGCGTAGATAAGGAGAAGTGTACTGGATGCGGTAAATGTATAGAAGCCTGTCCTGGAGCAGTCCCCTTCATACATCCGAGGGATGGTTATGCTGTCATATGCGATCTATGTGGCGGTGATCCGGAGTGTGTTAAGGTATGTGAAGAGGTGGGCTATAACGCTCTAATACTAGTTAAACTCGAAAAGCCCCGCTTAGATTTCGATATATTGAAGAAGGGTTATGCTCGTAAACCTATCGATGTTACGAAGGATCTATCCATACTCCTATACGGTGAGGAGGTAGTTTAGACATGGTTTACGGATATAATGGTAGACTGCTAGAAGTAGATCTTTCAACCAGCTCTGTTAAGGAGGTAGAGCTTAACGAGGATACACTTAGGATGTATATAGGTGGAAGAGGGTTAGCTACTAAGATATTATGGGATAGGTTTGGTAGACGGTGGGATTCGATAGATCCGCTTGGGGAGGAGAACCTTCTCCTACTATTGACAGGCCCGCTTACAGGTTACTATCCAGGAGCTAGGATTTGCGTCTCCGGTAAATCTCCGCAAAGTAACGGAGTGATAGGCTCTACAGTATCTAGCGAGTTTCCTGTAGAATTGAGGTGTGCTGGTTATGATGGTATAGTCGTAACTGGGAGAGCGGAGAAGCCGGTCTATATATCTATATTCAACGATGAAGTCGATATAAGAGATGCATCAGTTATATGGGGTAAGAGGGGTAGGGAGACTCTAGCATACCTGGTGAAGGATTGGGTAGATAGGTATGGGTGGAGGCCTGGTAGAGGATTACTCAAGGAGCCTGGTGTACTATATATAGGTCCAGCTGGTGAGAAGATGGTTAGAACAGCCGTCGTTATGTCAAAATGGACTCATGCAGCTGGTTATGGAGGCTATGGAGCTGTTATGGGTTCTAAAAACCTTAAAGCCATCGTAGCTAAGGGTACTAATCCTCTACCTGAGGTTAAGGATATAGCTGAGACGGAGAGGTTGATAAGAGAGGTGTGGAAAACGCATCTAGGCTTTAATAACTTGAGGTATAGGGGTACATCAGCTGGCTTCCTCTCAGTCGCTGCTGCTACTAGTAGCGAGCCTGTGAGGAATTGGCAGGAGGAGTGGCATGATAGAATAGAGGCTTCGACCGCATACTATGAAGCTAGGCTATGGGTTAAGCGTTTCTGGGGGGACTTCGGTTGTGCGATAACATGTCTTAAGATAGCTTGTATAAGATCTGGGAGGTTTAGAGGATGCATAACCGATAACCCGGATTACGAGATGCAGGCTTACCTAGGCTCTAATCTCGGTATATTCGATCCAGATTCAGTTGTATACATATGCTCGCAAGCTGATGAATTAGGGCTATGCGGCATCCAGACTGGTAACGTACTGGGGTTCGCAGCTGAACTCTACGAGAAGGGTATCCTCGATGAGAGTGATATAGGATTCCCACTTAGATGGGGTGATACTGAAGCTTTCGCTAAGCTTATGCATATGATAGCTTACAGGGATGGTATAGGAGATATACTAGCTGAAGGTACGTATAGAGCTGCGAAGATTATAAGCAGTAAGAAGGGGGTTGATGCTTTAAGATACGCTGTTCAGGTTAAGGGGGTGGCTGTAGGTGCTCATGGTATTAGGAGTGGGTTAGACTATACTATGGAGACATCCTACGCATGTTCGACGCAAGCAGGTGATCATACATCTGTAGCGAATATACCGTTGAGATCCGGTAGGGTAGATCTAAGAGAGTCTGGCGCATTATTCGCAGATTCAGCCGTACTATGTGCGTTCAACAGCTTCTCTGTAGAAGGTGAGCTTGTCTTCCGCCTCCTAGATAGTGTTACAGGCTTCGGTATAACTATGGATGATTGGTATAATGTATACGTGCCTAGGATACTATCTATACAGAGAGCTCTACTATTAATAGGTGGACCGGATGCATATTGGGAGCCTATAAAGGATGATGATAATCCACCTAGATTCTATGAACCTCTACCATCAGGCTTTAAAGCTAAAGCCGTCGTGGATAGGGGAAAATTCGAAAATCTACGGAGGGAATACTTCGAATCCCTTGGATGGGATGAAAGGGGTATACCTAGATTAGATACGCTAGTTAAACTCGGGTTGATGGATGTAGCCGATGAGCTTAAAAGAAGAGGCCTTCTAGGATAGGGCATCTATAGCTAGAGTATCAATTATTATGTATAACGCTACAGCTATGAATATCAAAGCTGAGATATGTCGAATCCCAGCCACGGATATATACTTGGATACTAGTGATGCAGATGCGAAGGCTACCCCCATCAGAGTTATAGAAGCAAGAATCAATCCTAGCATAAGCTCGTAAATCGATTGCAACCCGAAGTATGTAGCTAAACCTAGTGTCGCTAGATTCGTCTTATCCCCAAGCTCTAGCGATCCTATAAGGATTGTCGATGAGATTAAGCTATACCTCCCCCCTACGATGGATGTTATAGCCTTCTCCCCCCTCTTTATTAGTAGTATTCCAAAGATTAGGAAGGCTATAGCTGAGATCATCTTTATCACCGTGTATGGTAGTATAGATGATAAGAAACCTCCTAAACCTATCGCTACGATATTCGCTAGGAAAAACCCGATGGTACAGCCTGTGAATATCCGTAGCCTACTACCATCGCTGCATAGGGATAGAGCTAGAGCTGCAAACTGTGTTTTATCCCCCATCTCTGCTAGTATGAGTGTAGCTAGAGTGGATACTATAGCTGCTGGATTCACAGTATCTCCTCCGATCTAGGGTTCTCCATGACTTTTAGCTAACTGTATGGTATAAATTTTATCTTAACCTACACCCCTGAATCTCATGATGGATTACTAGGGTGGAGCGTCATGACGGATAGTGTAACACCTATAACTAGATTCGAGAGGGTAGGCGTGCATAGCCATATTAAAGGCTTAGGTCTAGATGAGAAGCTTAAAGCGTTACCTGTAGCCGATGGTATGGTTGGGCAGGTGGCTGCTAGGGAGGCTGCAGGTATAATCGTTCAGATGATTAGGAAAGGGAAGATGGCTGGTAGAGCTATACTGCTTGCAGGGCCGCCTGGTACTGGAAAGACTGCTATAGCTATAGGCATAGCTAGGGAGCTTGGTAGGGATGTCCCATTCATAACGCTCCACGCCTCAGAGATATACTCTAGTGAATTGAAGAAGACAGAGGTTTTAATGAGAGCTGTTAGGAAGGCTATAGGTGTTAGACTTAGAGAGAAGAGGAAGGTCTATGAGGGTGAGTTAACGCATTTCGAGCTTAAAACCGCTAGGCACCCATACAACCCGTATCAGGAGGTAGCTGAATCAGCTAGGATTACTCTAACTACGACTAGTGAATCTAGATCCTTCACGGTAAGCGGGAATCTAGCTTCTAATATGCTTGCACAAGGTATAAGGGTAGGCGACGTTATACAGATAGATGCTGAAACAGGTAGAGTTATAAGACTGGGTAGATCTGAGAATGCAGCTGAACGTTACGAGATAGCTGATTATACGGAGAAGCCTATACCTAGGCCTAGAGGTCCTGTTGAGAAAGAGAAGGAGTTTGTATACCTAGTCACCCTCCACGATCTAGATATGATGGAGAGTAGGGGTAGGGGCGGATTCTTCACTCTGCTATTCGGTGGGGTAGCTGGTGGAGAAATAGATTCTGAAACTAGGAGGAGGGTAGATGAGTATGTTAAGGAGAGGGTCGAAGAGGGTACGGCTGAGATTATACCTGGAGTACTATTCATAGACGATGTATCTATGCTCGATATAGAAGCCTTCAGCTTCCTAAGTACAGTACTAGAATCTGAGCTCGCCCCGATTATAGTTTTTGCTACCAATAGAGGTATAACTAGGGTGAGAGGGACGGATCTAGAGGCTCCCCATGGTATGCCTCTAGACCTCCTAGATAGGCTTCTCATAATAAATACTGAGATGTATAGTAGGGATGAGATAAGAGAGATCTTGAAGATTAGAGCTAGGGAGGAGGGGGTGTCTCTAAGCGATGATGCATTAGAATACCTTGTAGATGTAGGTGCTAGTAAATCTTTGAGGTATGCTGTACAGCTGTTAACACCTGCATATGAAAAGGCTAGGATAGAGGGGAGGGATAAAGTTTCTAGAGAGGATGTTGAGAATGTGGTGAATCTATTCTCGGATGTAGCTAGATCTATCGAGTATGTTAAACGCTATGAAGAGTATATGATGCGGTAGGATGACTGGGATACGGATTTACGTAAAACCTTAAGTGTATCATCTGAGATATATCTACATCGAGTTGCCGTGGTCTAGGCGTTTCTATATAGCTACCGATGATGAGATTAAACACGGTTTAACAACCGACATATATTTCGAGAGAACCAGGATTATACTTGATAAGTATGGTTTAACCGATAGGATAGTCTCTATGGAGGTAACATGCGGTAAACTACCTAGGGGGTGGCCTTGGGCTATTCTTTGCGGTGTAGAAGAGGTATTAAAGCTTCTAGAAGGTTACCCGGTAGATGTTTACGGTTTGAGAGAGGGGACGCTATTCACATCAAACGATATTAAAGGTATAAGAGTTCCGGTCATGAGGGTTGAAGGACCTTACGGAAGATTCTGCTTCCTAGAGACGCCTCTACTCGGATTACTATGCCAGGCTACAGGTGTAGCTACTATGGCTGCGAGGATTAGGAAGAAGGCTGGGGATCGTCTAGTTATAGGCTTCGGTATAAGGAGGATGCATCCAGCTCTAGCTCCTATGATAGATAGAGCTAGCTATATCGGTGGTGTGGATGGTGTATCTAGTATAATAGGAGCTGAAGCTGCTGGTATTAAGCCTATGGGTACTATGCCTCATGCATTGATAATAATCTTTGAGGATCAGGTTAAAGCGTGGAAGGCGTTCGATGAAGTCCTACCACAGGATATTCCTAGGATAGCTCTCGTAGATACATTCTATGATGAGAAGGTGGAAGCTATTATGGCAGCTGAAGCTCTAGGTAGTAGGTTAACAGGTGTTAGATTGGATACCCCGAGTTCGCGTAAAGGTAGTTTCGCAGAGATAGTGAGAGAAGTTAGATGGGAGCTTAACATTAGAGGGTATAGGAATGTGAAGATAGTAGTATCTGGAGGTATAGATGATGAGAATATAGATGAACTCATCGAAGCTGGAGCTGATGGGTTTGGTGTAGGAACATCCATAAGTAATGCTCCTACAGTGGATTTCGCTATGGATATAGTGGAGGTTGAAGGTAAGCCTATCGCTAAGAGGGGGAAATTCTCTGGTAGAAAGGATGTATGGCGGTGTCCAGAATGCTTGAAAATCGATGTCGAACCTATAGGCTCTAGTAGACCTATATGCCTATCATGCGGTATGGAGATGGAGAATATACTAGAACCTCTACTGATAGATGGTAGGATAGTAGCCGATCTACCACCCCCATCTGATATAAGAAGCTATGTTCTTAAACAGCTATCCAAGATAACTATGGTCTAAGTCTGTTTTAGCTGGATTTATACGATCTAAAATTCCTATATATTATAACCGCAGCTATATGACTACACATCCTTCTCCTACCAAACCCTGGGCAGCTACAGGTAAGCCTACCATTTGGATCTATCTGTACGATATATGTCCCATGATCGCCTATAACGTTGAATCGTCCACCGTCTAGCTCCTCAATTTTCCCATCCTTCACGAGTCTAAACGCCTTCTCAACCATTAGATCTAGGGGCATGCTCTCCCCTATATTTTACTAGGAATCAACTAGTTAAAATATACCTATCGCATCCACGATATACTTGGAACATCGACCTTCCTATCTCCCTGCTTAGATTCCATATCTCCAACCTTACACACGACTATATAGTCTTCTGTACTATCATCTATGTAGATTGGTGTTAGATTTGTAGAAGACTCCATAATCCTCAATACATCCTTTAAGTTAAACATCTTCTTAAGGAATGTAGTAGCGAGTATTCCATCATCCTTAACTAACCTTGCCAGCTTAGATATGGTTAGTCTCGGATCCGGTTGATTCTGGAGGAGTGTAACTGCTAGTACTATATCGAATGATCCATCTTTGAAAGGCGGATAATCTGCATCACCTACTATAAACTCTACGTTACTTATATGCTTATGCATATCCTTCGCTATATCGAGCATACCTCTACAAATATCTAAACCTATATAGAGATCTGCTATCTTCGATAATTTTTCTACGTAGAATCCTGGGCCGCATCCAGCATCTAGTATTACTTTAAACCTTAGATTCCTTATACTATCGATTATCCTATCATATTTAGCGATCTGTTTTCCTCGATAAAGTTCTAGATAGCAGTACCTAGAGGAATCGTAGAGTTTCTTAATCCTAGCTTTAACCCTCCATGCACCTCTAAGTATATTCATTGTTAATCCTCCAGATCTAAATCGAATTCCTCTAATCTTAGAGGTTTAGGTCTACTACTAGATTCTATGAAACGTCTAACATCTTCTAGTTTAGGTAAACCCTCAACCGCACCTACTCTCATACACTTCATAGCGGCTACAGCGTTAGCTAGCAGTACTACTTCATCTATAGCTAAACCCTTAATGATCCCGTATATGATAGCGGCATTCCATGCATCACCAGCGCCGACCGTATCCACAGCTTCTATTTTGAAGGATTCTAGACTAGAAATAGCGCCATCCATATAGAGTATGGATCCTTTAGCCCCCATCTTAATACCTAGAATCCTCCATCCATACTTACTGCATAGATCTAGAATTCCACGTATACTATCGATACCTAGTAGGATTCTAAGCTCCCTGTACGTAGATAAGACTATATCTGCTATACGAAATAACTCGCTATAGACTTCGTAGGCTTCAGTTATATTAGGCCATACATCGATCCTGAATGTTGGATCTAGAGATATAGCTAACCCGATATTCTTAGCCTCCCTTACAAGCTTCTGATACTCATCTCTAGCAGGTTTCTGAGAGAATGCGAAGCCGGATATATGGAGTAGGCGTGCTCCTCTTAGATAATCTATATCCTCACTACTTAGATAATACTCTGTATCTGAGCTCAGGCTCCACGGCTTCCTATAGAATATATAGTCTACCTCACCCCTACGCTGCTTCGATACTATGGAGATAGTCGTTCGTAGATTAAGTCTACGGATACGGCTTACATCGATCATATTAGTTTTCAGAGTCTCTAATAGGAAGTCGCCTAGTTGATCGTTACCGATACAAGTTATCACACCTACTTTAAGTCCAAGCCTACTACATGCTATAGCTGTATTCATCGGTGCTCCTCCGAAGCATGCTTTATATACGCTTTCACCTAGCGGTATTAGATCGACTATACATTCTCCTACGCATACAACATCCATACCCATCCCTAGCAATACAGGACACCTAGAGATACTCTTGAATCTAAGTTAGACTAAGCCAGTTCTAGCTAGATAAGGCCTCTATGATAAGTCTACAGAATTCAGGTAGATCATCCGGGACTCTAGCAGTTATTATATTCCCATCCCTAACAGCCGGCTCATCTACGAATATAGCTCCAGCGTTTATAAGATCATCTCTAACAGCTGCATAGGATGTCACTCTTCTACCCTTAACTAATCCAGCTGATATTAGAACTTGAGGTCCATGGCATATAGCTGCTATAATCTTACCCGATTCGTATGCTCGTCTAATGAGGTTTAGGACTGTAGGCATTATCCTTAAGCTATCTGGTGAGAATCCTCCTGGTATTACGTATGCATCAAAATCTTCAGGTTTGATAGAATCTAATTCTCGTATAGCATATCTAACACCTTCTCCAAAGACTTCTAGAGGTATGGGGGTACCATACCTCCCGGTTACAGGCTTATCTCTAACCGAAGGCCTAGGATGCAACCCTCTTTTCACCGGTACTATAACTATTTCAGCACCCTCCTCACTGAGTCTTAGGAACGGGTATAGCAGCTCCACATCCTCGAATTCGTTAGCTACGATTATAGCGATTTTACGATCCATAAGTCTTGAACCTGGACCTACACGTTTAACATAGGTAGGCATAACCCATCTAAGATTCTAGTTATCTACCGTAACGCCATATATACTTTAACATTACTTAAACCATTCAAACCTAACTCTCAGAGTTTTAGGTATCTTAGATCTTAATACGCCATTAGAATATAATCCGCAACCTAGTACGTCGCTACCGAATTTCACTACTACGAACCCCTCCTCTACATCGTAGTATCTAGCGATACTTCCCCCGCTCATGAATGTCACCGCCTCCTCTTCACTCTCCAATTCTACTACATTCTTGGTAGCGTATTTTCCGAATACTTGTAGGAATATGGTAGTAGGCTTCAAAGTCTTCTTTATGGATAGATGTAGTGCTCTAATACCGACTACGTTAACGTTCGGTATCAACTCTAGTATCGATGGATGCCCGCTATATATCCATATACTATTTTTCCCTCTCACAAGGAATGTGTAATTTTCGAAGACGCTTCTAGGTATACCATACCTCTCCTCTAGATAATCTAGTATTCGTCTAACCTCCTCGCTACTACATATCCTATACCTTTCTAAGTTTGGCAACAAACATACCTCCAGAATTCTCGAAGTGTGGGTATATACGTATAGCTTTACTAACATCTGGATTGTAGGATCTTCTCCTCCCTCTTTCATCCACCCATTCAGTAACGCCTTCTACATACTTCAAAGGTATATCTACCTCCTCTATCTCAAACCCTATCTTCAGAGCATACTCTACGACTTCCTCGCATTCCTCTGGTGCGAACGTGCATACCGAATAGACTAGTATACCACCATGCTTGAGTAGATGGTATGCTCTCTCGATCATACTCTTCTGTAATCTAGAGAAACTTCTCGGTAGTCTATAGGATAGATCTAGGGGTAGGGATGGATCCTTCCTTATGGTAGCTTCAGAACTACATGGAGCATCTAGTAGTATCCTATCAAACATCATATCTGAGTAGAAGCGTCTAGCATCGCATATAGTCACTATGGTATTAGTTACACCGAGCCTATCTAGGTTAGATTTTAACGCTTTAACTCTTTCACGACTTACATCGTTAGCTACGATCGTACCTTTACACTCCATCATCTGAGCTATTTGAGTCGTCTTGCTTCCAGGTGCTGCAGCCATATCGAGTATAAGCTCCCATGGCTTAGGATCCAATACTATAGGTGGTATACCGGATACTATCTCTTGTGCATAGTAGTAGCCTAGGGCATGCTCTAGCGTCGCCCCTATCCCCCTCTCCTCACCTATACAATCCACTTCGAAAAACCATGGGTGAAGCTTAGACTTCCTTAGTATGAAGCCCTTACTCTCCATCCTTTGAGCTAGCTTTTCAGGTGTTATCTTAAGTGTATTAACTCTTATAGAGTATGGTAGCGGCTTAAGGATGTATGATATAAACTCGTCGTAATCCGGTATTATACTCCTATATCGCTCATAGTATTTAAACGCTTTCTGAGGGATACTCAAACCCTTTCTAAGAATCGTAGAATTCTGTGGACGGTGAAATAAACGTTATATGTAGATTTACATGAAATCAGAAAGTCTCATCCTACCTTTACCGTTATCCGATCTAGCTTCATGGAGTAGGGAGGTTATCTCCTCGCTTAGAAGCTCAACTCTCTTCTTTATATACGGATCTACTGGATACCTCTTCGATATATCTTCTGCAAGTCTAAGATACTTCTCTACAGAGCTCGGGTGTACGGTTAGTGTAAGCTCCCCCCCACATCTAATACAGACTCCTCTTAACGGTATACGTCTATACTTAGAGTTACATCTCTTACACCTAAATTGTTGAGATACGAAGGCTTTCATATTACCCGCTAGATCCTTAACTAGGTGTGTCTCCAATACCTTCTCTACTACTATTCTAGCTTCTACAGCTTCTATCCTCTCAACCATATCTATCTGTGCTTTAACCTTATCATACATTGTTCTGAGACGCTTATACCTAGATGATTTAGGTCCATAGGTTATATGGGAGGTTTCATGCGTATACCTGAAGCCTTCGAATTGTATCTTAGAATTCAATCTATGAGATACTACTTCTACATACTTTAACGCCTCCTTAGGATCAGCCATCTTCGATGCTAGATCGTAGAATTCGAGTGGATACTTCTCAGCTATATCTAGGTTATGGACTGCTGAATCGACTTCGGTAGGATCTATCCTATATGTTAGGAATAGTGGAGCATCCATAAGCCCCCCCATCTTTGATGGTAAGTAATGTCTAGAAAAGTTTAGTAGGCAATCTAGTAGTAGCATAATGGAGTCTTCATCTCCATCGCAATCTCTCCTCTTAGCTGCATGCCAGTATGGGTGAGCGAAGCATACGCTAGCTTCTGTAAACCCTATAATCCTACCTAGAACACCTACAGATGTATGGGGTGCTAGACCTACTACTAGATGGCCTACAAGATCTTTATAGCTTCTTAGTCTATAGTATGGTTCTAAACCGTATATCTTCTCTAATTCCTCATCTACAAACTTCGCAACCTTCTCTAGGTAGTAGGCTCCATCGAATCCTATTATTATATCGTGTATCTTCAATTCGCATAACTGATCCTCGTTTATAAGAGGCTTTCCATACATATCGACGGTATATCCAAGTCTTCTAAGATCTTCTACAGATACGTTTATCTCGACTGGTTTGAAATGTGTTAGAGGAGCGTTAGTCGAGTCGAATCTTATAGTCCCATCCTTAAATATCGTTACGTTATACCTAGCTCTGATTATACCCTTCTCTAGGATTTCAGGTATTCTATCTTCGCTTAAGAGACTTCTAACACCCTTCAATATCTTCAACGATGTATATCCTATCCTGGTCTTAGCTTCATCTAGAATCTCTCTTAGGGGTACTATCTGTAGGCTCCATCCCATAGTCTGGCTACCGCATACATCGCATATACGCTTCTCAGTATACTCACGTCTACACTTAGGGCATCTATATGTTATCCTAGTCGGTGCCTTACACCTTGTGCAAACCGTCGTGAAGGATAGTCTACCACATACGGTACACCTTCTATCTACAACTTCTACAGATATACTCTTCTTAGTAGAGGCTTCTATGATATCCCTCTTTGATCCACCGTATAAGCCTACGGGGAATAATACATGTACGGGCGGCTTCATTTCTCTAGGCTTCGCTTTCTCAGGTCTACCCATACGAGCTCCTATGAATGATACAGCTTTACTCCTCATAGGTATACCTAGAATCTTCGATAATACTGATAAACCATCCCTCATCTCTAGATCCACCTCTACATCTGATCCTAGTTGTAGTGTAGTTACGAGAGCTTCTGCATCACCCCCCTCTATTATTATCCTCCCTTCTCTAATCTTGTGTGGTATCCAAACCCTTTCTAGGATAGCTTTGAATTGAGAATTATATGGAGCCTCTATCCTATCCGATCTGATATAACCACTCTGCAGCCATAATCTTAGAGCATATAGCTCGGAAGATGATATTCTATCCCAGCTGTAGACGTAGCGTGGATGCAGTGGTATACCGTATACTTTAGATATCTTCAAAGCCTCTTGAACAGTAGGGTACTCGCTTAGTGGATTCGCTAGTATTCTATTAATCCTCTCAGCTGGTATACCTATATCTAGGAAGCCTAGCTCCGCTATCCTAGCTCTAAGATCTTCAGCCCACTCCTCCTCCGTAAAGTTAGCTGGGAGTAGTGTATGCTTATTCTCTAGGAATTCATAGAAGCTTAGGAGTATATCGCCGAGGAATAGTATCCTATCTACATTTCTAAGTATATCTTCGCTAGGCGGCTTATCTAGTCTAACTACATCGCCGTTCTTAAGCTTAACTATAGGTGGTTCTATCGAATCTACGACTGCTACTATACCACCCTTACCAGGTCTCTCAAGCTTTATCTGTGTACCTACGGCTAGAAACTCGTCGAGTATGTATAGGGTGGATGGGTGTAGTCCTACAGCAGCTAGCCCAGTATTACGGCTCCTCCCATACCTAACTCTAAACCCACCGTAGGCTGATGGGCTGGAGAATACCGGCCGTCCAGCTATAACCTCATCTAGGAATATGAGTGATTTATCCCCTCCCTCAGCCTCCCAGAGGTTTTCAAGCCAATCCCATCCATCGATACCAAGCTCCTTAACGACTCTAGCTATCTTCCTATGTCTACCTATCAATCCATCGTTAACCACTATCAATGCTCCACCTCTAACCCTATTCGTCTCTATCCTAGGTAGATCCCTATAGTATGATACCTCGACTGGATCCGTTTCTACACCTGTAACTTCTACGGGCAGATTCTCTATAGCTCTTCTAAGAACCTCATCTGGTACTCTATACTGGAATGGACGTACCTCCCTCTCGTAGAGGCGTACCTCCTCTATGAATCTATTAACCTCCTCCTCTGTCGGTTTATATGCTTCTAAACCAAGCTTCCTACGTATATGATCCGCTACGACTACTATCAGCCCTTGCTCAGTACCACCGGCTGGACGTATAGGTCCAGCGAAGTATACTGATAGATAGCTTGTCCCATCGAAGTTACGTTTTATAGATACCTTCGTTATACCTTGTACAGGTGCTACCGTTACAGCTTCTGTAAGTATAGCTAACGCTGTTCTTAATGCTTTTTCAGCAGCCTCCTCAGGTTTGAATGATCCTAGAATACCGGATACTATATCCTCAGCAGCTTTGAAAGCTAGAGCTTCCCTACTCATCGTATTCTTCAATCTACGTATATAGCTAGCTATACCCGGGGGGCCTACGAGTAGTTCAACCCTCTCCGCCATATCCTCAGCTAGTTTAACCTCAACCTCTAGGGATGGATCCATCCCTCTACTCCTAGCGATACTAGCTATCGAGAAAGCCTTTCTAAGCTCCCCCTCAAGCTTAGAGAAGTACTCTGAGTATAGCTCACTGTATTCTACGATATCTCTCAGCCCCCCTAGCAGCTGCTTCAGTGAAGCTGTATATCAGCTTCTCAATATCTTCAACTTGTTCCACAGCTGTACCCGTGACTACTATATTAGCTCCAGCTGCGGCTGTAGCTTCTATCTGTTCAGAAGTTCTAAGTCCGCCGCCTACTATTAATGGTATATCTATCATGCTACGTACAATCCTCACAGCTTCTGGTGGTATAGGTCTTCTAACACCTGAACCAGCTTCTAGATAGATAAACCTCATTCCTAGGAGTTGTGCTGCTAACGCGTATGCAGCAGCTATCTCAGGCTTCTCGTATGGTATCGGTCTAGCGCAGCCTATAAACCCAGCTGCTCCCCCCTCACCCATTATTATGTACCCCATAGGTATAGCTTCTAAACCGTACATCTTAACGATAGGTGCTGCTAAAGCTTGAGCTCCAGTTATAAAGTATGGGTTATCTGAGTTGAGTAGTGACATAAACCATATAGCATCTGCTAGCCTAGTAAGAGCTGCGATGTTATTAGGGAATATTATAGTAGGTATCGATAGACGAGGCTTCATCTCCTTCAGTAATTCATCGAGCATGTATTGTGATACGAGTGTAGAGCTCCCTATCATTATAGCTGAAGTACCGGCTTTCTCAGCTCTACAAGCTATATCTGTAAGCTTCTCTACGGATCCACGTTCAGGATCGATTAAGGTTATGTGAATAGCTCCCTTAGACTCTATCCTCTCCCTCAGATATTCCTCGACTTTACCCAATTCGAAGCCTCCCAGCTTACCGTATCCTCTATCTATAGATAAACCTTAAGCTATGTTAATAATTAATTAAGATTAGAGTTGTCTGTATGTCGTCTAGATCCTGGTTCTGATTTGATCATTAGAAGTCTATAAGATCAGACCTGGTTAATACACCTTTATATAGGAATGATACTTGTCTTAGGGTTAGTATCTGATCGAAATCGTTGAGGGCAGCTATACAATCTATCGGTACATATGGTTTATACCCCCTTAAAGCTGAGCTACCGATCGTATGGAGTACGCATATATTTGATACTACACCCGTTATAACGAGATGTTTAACCCCTAGTAGTTTTAGTAGGGTATCTAAGCCTGTGCCATAGTATGCATCATAGGTCTCCTTCCTCACTATGAAGGATGCAGGTGTAGGTTTAAGCTCATCTATTATCTCTGAACCCCATGTATTCATAACAGCGTGTTTAGGCCATATATGGAATTCAGGTGAATCTGGCGGATGCCAATCCTGAGTGTAGATTAAGCGTACCCCTCTAGATACTGCTTTATCTATAAGCCTCCTAGTAGGCTCTATTATCCTACGCGCTTCATTACCCATGTATAACGCTCCTCTAGGATGGAGGAAATCGTTCTGTAGATCTACTAGTATTAAAGCTGTAGAATATGCATCGAGCTTAACCGGTACTGGTTCAGGTATTTCTGGTATATGTAGAGTTGGGGTTGACAATCCATGAGTACACCCTTTATACCGATGCTATAGCTAACCTATACTATATGGGTTTGATTACCCCTATTCTCAAGCATCTTACGTCTCTCAGCTTCCTCCTTCTCATACCATAGCCATGTTATATACCTATCATACTCTAGGAGCTGGAATCCTATACGCATAAGGTTCAATACCACATCTTTAAGCATATCTATATCCATTTTATCCATGACATAGAAGTTTGTAAACCATTCATCGAAGCCTTTCAAACTTTGCCTATACGTAGCGAGGAGTTGTCTACCAAGTTGTACCAACTCTGCTTTAGACATATGTTTAATCCTATCTTCGAGATTCTTCCTCTCCTTTAACAGGTAGTCTATATACTGGTAGAAGGACATATTTACACCACCTCTACTTTGATAGGTCCTAGAACTTAAGGCTTACCCTCCATAGAGAGGGCTAACTTTAAAAACGGTGTATACCTTGAAGTTAGTATAGGTTCTACTCTGAAAGGTGTATGGGTATGGGTAGGAGGCGTAGGAGGAAGGTTATAAAGCGGGTGGTAAGGGTTCTACCTAAGGTTTTCCCATGCGTTCTTTGTGGTCGTAGATCCGTCTCAGTGAATATAGATAAGAGTAGGGGTATAGCTATCGTCGTATGTAGTTCATGTGGTGCTAGAGGTGAGGTTGAGGTTAAACCGTATATGTCTATAGTCGATGCGTATGGTGCATGGACCGATATGGTGTATTCTGGAAAGCTGAATCTAGGAGAGGTAGGTGGGAGTTGAAGGTATCGATCATAGGTGTAGGTACTCTAGGATCATGTATAGCATATGAGCTAGCTGTAAGAGGTATAGTGGATGAGCTTGTATTACTGGATATAGCTTCGGATGTAGCGGTAGGTCACGCTTACGATATACTTCAAGCTATAGCTATACATGGTAAGCCTAAGGTTAGAGTTGGCGATTATAGCGATATAGCTGGATCAGATGTGGTAGTTATAGCTGCAGGTAAGCCTAGGACGAGGGATACGGTATCTAGGATGCAGCTAGCTGAGGATAATGCTAGGATATTAGCTGGGGTTGCTCGTAAACTCCTCGATCATAGAGTAGAATCTATCTTTATCACTCTAACAAACCCTGTGGATGTTATGAATTATCTAATCTACCGTATCCTAGGTCTACCTAGGGGTTGCTTTATAGGTTGTGGATGTCAGCTCGATTCTGCTAGGTTTAGATTGATACTCTCAGAGGAGCTTTCTATACCATTGGATAGGATAGAGGGATACGTTATAGGAGAGCATGGAGAGCATCAGGTACCTATATTCAGTATGGTTAAGGTTGATGGTAAACCATTTATGGTATCAGTTGATTATAGAGCTAGGATAGAGTCTAGGCTTCTCAATTTTGCTCTGGAAGTTATACGGAGGAAGGGTGCGACCGTGTACGGCCCCGCCTACCATACTGCTGAATTAGTGGAATCTATACTATTGGATCAGAAGAGGCTGTTCTGCTGCTCTTCTATCATAGATATTGATGGACTGGGTGAGGTTAGTGTAGGAGTACCTGTTATAATCGGTAGATGTGGGGTTGAATACATCTTGAAATGGGATCTATCATACGATGAGTATACCAGGTTCATCGATGCTGCGAAAACGTTATATGATTACGAGCATAGGATATTCGAGGTTATAGCAGAGGAATACTAATATACAGGATATTTAGAATTTCCTGAATTCTAGGAGAGAATATGACTACAGTATACGATGTACGCCCTATAGATCTACTGGAGAGGTTAGCGGAGATACTGAAGGGTGTAGAAGAGTTAACGCCGCCGCAGTGGTATCTGCAAGTTAAGACTGGTGTAGCTAAGGAGAAGGCTCCGGAGAGAGGTGATTGGTGGTATATAAGAGCTGCATCTATCTTGAGGAAGATCTATATGAATGGGCCTATAGGTATAGAGAGGTTAGCGTGCATGTATTCTGATAGACGGAGGAGGGGTAGGGCTCCGGCTCACTCTAGGAAGGCTAGTAGGAAGATTATAAGGACTATACTTCAACAGCTTGAGAAGGCTGGTCTAGTCGAGAAGTATGGGAATAAGGGTAGGATACTAACATCTAGAGGTAGATCGCTTCTAGATAAGGTTGCCCACGAGGTTTTGAAGAAGAAGCCTCTACCCGAGATCGGGAGGTATTACGGGAGTTGAGCTACGAGGAGTATGATGCTGAATTCGAGGAGCTTAAACGTAGGAGGCTATTAGAGCTTCAGAAGGCTGCTGAAGAGGAGAGGCTTAAAGCTGAGCGTGAGAGGAGTATACAGATAGCTCTAGCTCAGATACTTACACCTGAAGCTAGGCAGAGGCTAGCTAATCTCAGGATGGTTAAACCTGAGTTTGTCCGCCAGTTAGAGCTTGAGCTTATAAAAGCTGCTCAATCTGGGCGTATACCTACACCTATCACAGATGATGTATTAAAGAAAATACTACTTAAGCTTGTATCGACCGAGAAGCGTGAGACACGCATATGGAGGCTATAGATATGGCTAGATACAAGCCTGCCGCTAAGAAGAGGCGTCTCATAGCTGAGAGGAGGAGGAGTAGGGCTGTCCCCCTATGGGTTGTAGCGAAAACTTTAGGTAGGTTTAGGTTTACACCTACTAGGAGGCATTGGAGGAGGGTTAAAATAGGCGCATAGTCTAGGTGGTCGGGTATGAGTGATAGCTCTACCGAGGAGAGGATATATACGATCCCTCTTAGAGATGCGTGGAGAGCTCCATGGACTGATAGAGCTCCGACAGCTATTAAGATAGTGAGGGAGTTTATCAAGCGCCATCTTAAAGTGAACGTAGAGGAGGAGCGTGTAAGGATATCTAACGAATTGAATAGATTGATATGGAGTAGGGGGAGGGAGAAGCCTCCTCGTAGAGTGAAGGTTAGGGTTGTGAAGGAGGAGAATATATATACGGTATACCCTGTAGAGGGGGTGTAGATTCTTCTGCCGGTATCCCACTACAGCTTCTATGGTAGATCCTGTATAGGTATATACTTTAGGGTAACAGATAGGTTTGTTATATGTCCAGAATCCACTATGGATGAGGATGTTAAACTACTCCTAGAGACTTTTAAAGTCGATACGGTTGTTAAAACTACAGTCTATAAGTCAGATCTTCTAGGTATATTTACGGTTGCTAACTCTAGAGGCATCCTTCTCTCACCATTGGTAGGTGATGATGAGTTTGAGAGGATAAAGGCTTCTATACCTGGTGATATAAGGGTTGATGTTCTACCTACTAAGTGGACTGCTATAGGTAACTTTCTTCTTGTAAACGATTTGGGATGCATTTCTGGTCTAAGATTATCTAGGGAGCAGGTTAGGGTGATATCGGATACGCTAGATATAGAGGTTGAAACTGGTAGTATAGAGAATCTACCCTATACAGGTAGTCTAGCTGTTGCAACTAATAGAGGGGTTCTAGTCGATCCGATGATATTATCTGAGGAGGAGGATCTCATTAGGAATCTGTTAAAGGTTCCTGTCTATAAGGGTACGGTGAATTATGGAAGCCGCCTTATTAAGATAGGTGTAGTAGCGAATAGCTATGGGCTTCTAGTAAGCGATAATACTAGGGGTTCGGAGCTAGCTCGTGTAACAGAAGCTTTTCGTATAGAGGAGTAAAGCTAATTTAGAGGGTTTATTCAAGGTTAGATAGAATGGTATGGGTGAGGTTAAGAGGTTTAGGATAACCTGCTCCTATAGGATCGGTATATTCAAGACTAGGTTTAGTAAAGAGGTTAGAGCTTTAAAGCTTGAAGATGCTTTAGAGAAGCTTTACTCTGAAGTTGGCAGCCACCATAGGGTTAAGAGACGTAATATAAGGGTGGAGAGGGTGGATGTAGATGGGGATGGATAGTCGTAGTAGGATAGAGAAGGAGTTGGAGCAGCTAGTAGCAGAGATATCGATACTAGAGCAGACTGCGGAGAGTATTAGGCAGAGGTTGAGTTTAGCTGAAGCATCTTATAGCG
>Ga0209394_1000694_pt1 | contig 24366 bp, 14 predicted proteins | sample JNZ201metaG_FD_184122 | JGI IMG/M metagenome (GOLD analysis project Ga0209394, IMG submission 184122) | Hot spring microbial communities from Jinze hot spring, China to study Microbial Dark Matter (Phase II) - JNZ 20120812A (SPAdes) (version 3) ... | reverse complement strand
AGAATATTGAAATAAGAACAATTTTATCAACTGTGGGGTCAAATTTTCTTCCAAAGTCAGTTTGCATATTAAACCTCCTCGCTACCGCTCCATCTAAAAAATCAGAAATTATAGCAACGGAGCCAGTAAGAGCAGAATACCACCATCTCTCGTGATAAATAAAAAAAGCAAGAGGAAAAGCGAGGAGAAGTCGCAAGAATGTTATAAAATTAGGTAGAAGCAAAAATTCCTTTGCCTGCAAACTCTTCATAAATAATAAAAACATTTTAGAAATGAGGAACAGTTTATTTAAAATAACTGAATAATGAAAAAATGCATCGGGAAATTTTGCATTTTATCAAAGGTGTGCAGTAATGGATTAACTTTTAAATTCATGTTAATTCAGAGTAGTTAAAATTATTTTTATCGGGGCATAGCTCAGGGGCGAGAGCGTTGGCCTTGGGAGCCAAAGGTCGCCGGTTCAAATCCGGCTGCCCCGACCACCTATTTTGAAAAAAGAAATCCTCATAGCTCTTGTAGCGCTCCTCATCTTAGCAGCCGGTATAGCAGTAGGATTAGCTCTTTGCCCCGAAAAAAAGGTTCCAGCCCCAGAAATATCTATCTTCCCCTCCCCTACTTCTGGAATTTCACCTCTTGAAATAACCCTCAGCGTCAAAATTAACTCTCAAACCGAACTCAAAAACATATCAATATCAATAGACGAAAAAGAGATTTTCTCAAGAGATATAACCGGAGATTTTTCAGAAACAATAACAAACTTTTCAATAAACATCACAGGAGGAAGAAAATTCGGAGACATAAACTTCTCTTACTTATTGGTGGTCACAGGAGCACCAGCAAAAATATTCAAAATAAAAGCTTCCGCAACTAACTCAAAAGGGATAAAAAAAGACGCTTTTTCAGAAGTCATTGTGTACGAAAACAAACCATGCTCGGTGAACATATATATAGTATCACCACAGGAGACCCCCATATCTCCTCCGCCCTTTCCGGTTCAATTAGGTGCAGCAGTGACAGACGATAAATGCGGGAACTTCACAGCATCTCAGGGGACAACCTGCAACTTCAAATTTATATGGGATGCAGATAATCAAGGAGGAGAGTTCAAACCCGAAGGAGAAACAAATCAACCATCCTTCACATTCACATATAACTCGTTCGGAATCTATACCCCAAAAGTCAAAGTCATTGATGATGGAGGGAACGAATGCGAAAGTCAAAACTTTGTTCCCGTGTATGTCTCAAGAAAAATAGAAAAAATAAATCCGCTCTTTTTCTCAAACCTTTTTCCTTCCATACAGTCCTTTCAGCTAAACGATAAAATCAAAGTTTTCTCATCACAAGTTGATTTTGGCGTATCGGAATACACAATAGCCAAATCTCAACCCGAACTCATACTTGAATCAACAAAAAAAATCGGAGAAACAAATATTGGAATAGATTTTGGCAAATATGATCCAACCCCAGTGGTATTTTACAAAACACCTGGAAAAATTTATGTTTTCCCTATATCAGGCAGAGTTGATTGGGGAAATAAAATAACTGAAATCAATCTGACATACGAAGAAAGCAGGTTCTTATCTTTTGAGAACAGAGCGACTTTTATCACCACTTTCAGCGGTGAGAAATTCTCCACTTGCCCACTTATGCCATCTGCTGGATTCCGGGGGGAAGTATGTCTAATATACTCCTTGAAATACAGGTTTTCTTCTCCTTACTCGTTCTTCATTGATGGAGACAATTTTCTCATTGCGCACTATGTCTCCGGATACCTAAAAGTTGTCATATATTCTTTCTCTTTGACATTTTCTTCTTCTTATGGAATATATATTTTAGAGGGTCCGAAGGAAACATACGAGGTAGGGGTTTCATTTCCTCCATCACGCATAGATTTCTTCAAAGAAAGCGGTAAGATATATATTGTTATTTCATCGGCAGACGTTAATTTTTCAGTAGCTTACAGAACTTATATTTTGGATTTTTCATCTTGCAAAGCAGGAAACTGCTCTTTTGTCCAGAGTACAAATATGAGTATGGAAAGCGTCATTTCAAATATAGTGGGGTCAGAGATATGTCCAACATCTGAGCCGTCGGAATTCAGAGCAAATGTGCTTGATTTTTTGATTCCGAGCGATTTTGTTTTCTGCAAGAATTCAAAATGCATTCTATCACTTTTATGTCTTGATGATATTACGAAGGGGAGAAGGTGCGCCAAAAATGCGGTATATCCGTTTATCTTCTCCAGCGGAAGCGTGTTGAAGAACCTGAACTTAAACTGCATAGAAACAGAACCTCAGAGCAATATAGTTTATGCGTGGGGAACAACAGCTGTCCTATCTTCAAAAGCATTTTTATCTTTATATGATTTCTCATCAAGAACCAGCTCAAAAATTTTAGATATAGAGTCCCTCTTTCTTGAACCCGAATCTCTTTCCGGATATGAAAAAGATGGGAATTTCTATCTATCTTTGGGAGGCGCAGGAGGAGTAAATATTTTGAAATTTGACTTTGATGGGAACTTATCTGACCTTGTATCACATATTTATGTCAGACCAGAAGGAAAATTCGCCGATAACACTTATTCTGTCAAAAAGCATTACTTAGACGATAACATACTTGTTGCGGTTTTAGAGAAGCCAGGCTGTGGAGAAGAATGGATATTTTCAGGCATAATGATATATGATATGAAAAACCCTGAACTGCTCAAAAGAAGAAAGTACAAAGTGTATATACCTTACTCCCAAATTGATATGCACTCAATATCAAATCTTTTTGTGATAAAGGATTCCGCATTAAAATACAGGATGATTATATCGGGAACAAAATGCCAGAGCACTCAATACACAGTAATAACTTATGAAATTGATATATCTGATTTCAGTGTAAGGGAAATAGCAAGAATTAAGTTCGAAGAATCGCCTTTATCTTTTGAGGGAATACCCAGTGGAGAAATTTTTATGAGCTCACCGAAAAAAATTTTCCTCATAGATGGGAATCAGGTAAAAAAAGAATTAGATGAAGAAGGCGGAGGAATTCTTAAATTTTACAAGGGGCTTTTGTATGAAGTCGCTTCACGAGGAAATTACCTCAGCGTAAAGGTTTTTGACACAAATCTTGTGAAAAAAGACGAGTTTTCTTTTTATATTGGTGTTTATCCATCTGTTTCATCTGTAAAGATAGCTTCGGCTTTTGATGAGTTTTTTGGGACGGGAGATATTGACCTTATATTTGCCGGACTATCAATACCGCAGATTTACTCAAAAGTATCAGCTCTGATGGTATTTGACGCAACAGAATACATAAAATTCGGAAGACCTATAAGATTTCTTGGGGTAGTACCTGCACAATTTGACATAGGAGCAGTAGATATTCTGTTTTTCAGAGGTTCAAAAAACATGATATTTTTACTTGATTTCTCAAAAGTTCTATTCAGAATATTTCTGAAATAGTATCTATGTAAAGTTTCTGATTTTTCAACAAAGCCACTAAAAATTTTTTATTTTAAAGATTATGCCACCTACGATAAATCAGCTTGTAAGATATGGAAGAACGCCGAGAAAATGGAAGAGCAAATCACCTGCTCTTGAAGGGTGTCCTCAAAAAAGAGGAGTATGTATAAGAGTTTACACAACAACACCTAAAAAACCAAATTCAGCACTTCGCAAAGTTGCAAAGGTGAGATTATCTAACGGCAGAGAAATAATAGCTTATATTCCCGGGATAGGGCATAACTTGCAAGAACACTCAGTCGTTCTCGTAAGAGGAGGAAGAGTAAAAGACCTACCAGGAGTGAAGTATCATATAATAAGAGGAGCTCTTGATGCTGCCGGTGTTGAAAACAGAAGAAAATCAAGATCAAAATACGGAGCAAAAAGACCAAAAACAGACACACAAAAAAGCAAATAAATTTTCTTAAAAGAAAAATTTTTTGGAGGGAAGATTATGCCAAGAAAAGGGAAAGTAGAACAGAGAGAAGTGAAGCCAGACATAGTTTATGGAAGCGTAGAGGTGGAAAAACTCATAAACAAGATAATGAAAGATGGGAAAAAATCTCTTGCAAGATACATAGTTTATTCTGCTTTTGAGCTGATAAAGCAAAAGACCGGTAAAGACCCGCTTGAAGTTTTCAAAAAGGCACTTTCAAACACCCAACCAGAAATGGAAGTCAGAACAAGAAGAGTCGGAGGAGCAACTTATCAGGTTCCCATAGAATGTCTTCCGAAAAGAAAAGTTCATCTTGGACTAAAATTTATTGTTGAAGCAGCCAGAGAGAGAAAAGATAAAAGAACAATGATAGAGAGGTTAGCTTACGAGATAATGGAAGCAGCAGAAGGTAAAGGAGAAGCGGTAAAGAAAAAGGAAGAACTGCACAAAATAGCAGAAGCAAACAGAGCCTTTGCACATTACAGATGGTAAAGCCAAAATTCAACTGAAAAATTTTATCTTCAAGAATCACTGAGAAATAACCTTAGAAATAAAGTATCTCACAAAAAGAAAAATCATCACGAGCAAAATTCCAAGAGCCATAGTCACGGTGTTGAAGTGCCTCTCAACAAAGCCCCTCACTCTATCTCCAAAGAAAAATATAGGAACAGCAACTATAAGATATCTTATAGCTCTTGAAAGTCCATAAGATATGAGAAAAACAGGGAAATTCACAGAGAATATTCCAGCAGATATAAGGAAGACCTTATCTGGCAGTGGAGTAAAACCTATTGTGAAGATTGTTATAAACGCGTTCTTGTCATAAACTTCTGATGCTTTTTTGAAAAGCTCTTGTGAAAAAACATATTTGAAGAAAAAATCCTGTGTTGCATTCCAGAAAAATTTTCCTATAAGATAGCTCACAACTCCACCAAGCAAAGTGAATAATGAAGATACTGCTGCGTAAAAGAGAGCTCTTTTGGGTCTGCTGAAAGACATTGTCATAAGGACGACTTCTGGGGGAATCGGGAAGAAGACAGGTTCAGTGAGAGCGACAAAAACAAGGACTGCAAAAGCCCACCTTGAATTGCTCGCCCTTATAACCCAATCATAAATCCTTCTCAAAAAAGAAAACACTTTAAAGCTAGTTCTCCTTCAATATATTTTCAACAAAAAAAACAAAAAAATCAATTTAGACATTATTTTTCTTCATAAGATTTGAGTATCTTTTCTTTGAAGATTTCAAGGAATGCTGGGAGAAGGAAAACCGAAACGAAGATAGAAGTTGAGAGTCCTATTGTTATAAGAATGCCGAAGTGGCTCAAGCCTGGAAATCTCGCAAGGGCGACGGTGCAAAATCCAGCAATTGTTGAAAGTCCTGCGATAAAAATTGCTCTTCCAGTTCCCGCAACAGCTTTCCTCACATTCTTTTCGGAAAAGAGTCGGTATATTATCTGAACTCCATAATCTTCGGCGGTCCCCGCTATTATAGCGAAAGCTCCAATGTTTATGTAATGTGCTTTTATACCAATCAGAGCCGAAAAAGACGCAGCGAAAATCAATCCAATAGTCACAGGTATCATAGCCAAAATTGTAGGAAGAATTCTGCGAAAAGCCAAAAACAGAAAGATAAAAGTTAGTGAGAAGGCAAGAGAAAGAGAAAGCAAAAGGTCTCTTTTAGCTCTTTCTGTAACAGAGAGAAAAAGAGCAGAGACACCGAAAGCCGAAGGGTCTACGGAAAGCGCCTCGCTCAAATTTTTCCTCATGTAAATTTCATCCTCCCATATAGGTCTTTTAGGATAAGCAAAGATTATGAATGAATTATCTTTACCTATGAACTCACGACGTATATCTTCTGGTAGGTCATGGAGTTCAAATCCTCTGCTTTTTGCAGCGGTCTTTAAATCTTGAAGGAATTCATCTAAACTTTCCGCATTCACTCTTTGCAAAGCAGAAATATCTACATTGCCATCTCCTAATTTATCTATTGAATCAAGGAGTTTTACTATATCTTGTTTGAGTTTTTTTGCTTCGTCTTCTGCTTCAAATATTCCAGAAAGAACAGCAAGTTCAGCCATAGCAGATGCAACAGACATCATCCTCTCAAACGATGACTTTATATATAGAGCCGGAAATACACCTCCCGATGGTATAACTCCGCCCCTAAAATCAGAAACGACTTTATTTATCTCCTCAACATATTGCAGTTTATCTTTTATATCATCAGGGAAGAACACAAGAATTGATTCAACACTCCCGAAAGTTTCGGTTTGCTTCAGTTTCATTACTTTTTCTTTGAGTTCTTCAATGTCTTTTGCAAGTATAACTGTGTAATCTTTTGACCTGCCGAACTTAGATACGATAAAATCTTCTGCTTTTATGGCTTCAAGATGGGGTAATATTTTTCGCAGGTTGTACTCAAAACCAAACTTTTCAAATCCGAAGAAAATGACAAGAACTATTACCGGGACAGAAATAGCAACAATATACTTGCTTTTTGATACGACAAAATCAGCTACCTTTTCAAAGAATAAGTCAACAACACCAGAAACCCTTCCTTTCGCAAGTTGTTTTGAGAAAATCTTCATCAAAGCGGGCAAGAATATCCATGAAAGGATAAGGTATATGAGTATTCCTGCAAAAGCTACTACTGCGAGAATTTTAGCACCCTTTATCTGAGAAACATAAACGCAGAGAAAACCAAGAGAAGTAGTTATTCCTGCTTCAAACATCGGAGGGATAAGTTCATATACAGATTGCGAAATGGTCTTATCTCCTCTTTGTCCTTCCTGAATCTTTTCTTTCCATCTTGAAAAAACATATACTCCCCAATCAATTCCCATACCTATCAGTATGCTTCCGAAAAGAGCTGAAATTACTGTGACATAACCGTATGTGAGCATAAGGAAACCGAAGGTGAGAACAACTCCGACAGCAAGGAAGATAGTAAACGAGAGAGCACCGAAAAATCCTCTGAAGACCGTAAGGAAAACAGCCATAGTAAGTATGTAGCTCAGATTACCCGTTCTCGCCATATCTTGAATGACAATTCTTCTCTGCTCTTCAAGACCTATGTGGTTTCCTCCTATGTGAAGGTTCAAGCCCGCACACTCAGCTTTTTGTACCTTTTCCTTCATATCCATAACCTTATCATATATTATCTTGTTGAAGTTGTAGTCGTCTGCTGGTTTTGAGGGAAGAGCGGTTATAAGTATTGTGCTTTTGTCTTCACTTATCAGGAAGTCCTCATAAACAGAATAACCTTCTCTCTTTTGTTCTCCGTACATTAAAAACGCTTTGCGAAAAGTATCTTTGTATTTTTCAGGGTCTAATTTCCCATCAATCATAGCCTGGCGGATTTGCTCAACCCAAAGGCGAATAGCCGAAATTGATTCAACGAATTCATCCTTCTTATCTTCCTCTATGGTTTCTCTCTCTAAAATTTCCTGCGAAATCAAGTCAGCCCATTTGCTTATAAAATCGGGGAAACTATAAGTCATAAAAAGTTTTTTCAGCTCTTCCTTTCTTCTTCTCATAAGGTCGTAAAGATCTTGTAGGTCTTTTTTATCAAGGTAGTAGAGAGCATGATTTTTAAAAAATTCCACATCTATTTTTCCCCTTACACTTTTTATCTCTGGCATTTTTTTGAGTTCCTCTTGAACACGCAAAGCACACTCTTTCATACGAGAGAGATTATCTCCTTCTATACCCACAAAGAGTATGTCAGTTCCACCATAATTTTCTGAAACATACTTGAATCTTTTGAGCTGTGGATGGTCGGGCGGTAGTTCATCAAAAAGCGAAAGCTTTATCTGAAAGTTCCGAAGCGACCAGATAGATAATACACAAAGTATCGCAACAGATAAAATAATCGGCAGAGGATACCTTAAAGGTAGCTCAGAAATAGCTCTTTTTATCTTTTCAAAAAACCCATCTTGACCATTACTGCCAGCCATACTAAAAATGTAAAAATCTTTTTTCTGGAAAAAGTTGAAAATTAACTAATTTTAGGTAGGTTTTTGATAAGGAAAAATTCACGCATTCACGATGAAAAGTAGTATATTTTCATTGAAGTTCCCTTATTTTTTTCGCTTTTTATTATAATTCCTCCCTTTCTATCTTTTACGAATTTATATATTGAGTATAGTCCCATACCTCTTCCTGAGTGTAAAGACGGTTCCTTCGTAGAAACGCCGAGCATAGCTTCAAATCCTTTGTGTTGTATTTTCTTTATAATTTCGGGGTCAAAACCTGCTCCATTATCTTCGTAAAAGATCTCTATCTTGCTTTTCCCGGTTCCTTCTGTTTTACGTACAGAAAAGACCATTTTATTGTTTTTCTCATAGAAGAAAGCATGCTCAAAAGCGTTCCTCACAAGATTTATAAAAATATGAAGAATTTCTGACATTTCCTTTTGAGAGAGATTTGATGGGATTTGTATATCCATAGTTCCCGGCTTTCCGAGAATCTTTGAGTATTCATCAAAAAACCTTCTCATCTGCTCTATAATATCTCTTATTGTTTCCTGCTGAGGAATAAAAGACCTAATCATAGCATCGGAGAAAACGAGCTTTTTTTTGACAAGTTCAAGAGAATCAGGAGAAACTTTTTTTTCGTTTTTCCATTTTATAATCTCGTCTTCAACAGAGTGAAGCGTTTGCGCAACATCTTGCAATCCAAAAAAAACACATTCACCTTTCACAGTATGCACAGATGAGTAAACCTCAAAGACAATTTTTTCATCGTATTTTTCACTCAGTTTTTCAATGCTATGAAGAGATTTGTCAAGAAGAGATATTGCTTCTTTTCTGAAAATCTCAAATAGCTCTCTTTCAGATGTCAGGTTCATAAACAAAACAAAGCAAAGTCAAATAACAATAAACGAAAAAACTCAACAGCAAATATAAAATTAATATCGTTAAAAATTTTTTTAATCTTTACATAAGAGATTTTAGGAACTCTTCTGTCTCACCAGAAATTTTCCAAACAACAAAAAATGCAAAAATAAAAAACAGCAGAACACTTCTTAAAGATAGAATAATAAAATGACAGAAAAAGAAATCACAGAAGAGATAAAAGAAAGAATAAAAAAAATAAAAGAGGAGTTTGAAGAAGAAATCAGCAAGTCAAAAAGTGAAGAAGACATAAAAAGAGTAAAATCAAAATTCCTCGGGAAAAAAGGTTTAATCCAAGAACTCTTCAAAATCATACCACAAATAAAAGAAGAGGAAAAGAGGAAAGAAATAGGGAAACTGATAAACGAACTGAAAGAACACATAGAAGAAAAAACAAAGTCGGTATCAGAATCTCAGATTATTATACTGAAAGAAGAGGAAATTCCAGATATAACATTGCCCGGGAGGAGAGGATTTCTCGGCTCACTTCACCCTATAACCATAACACTGCAAAAAATAGTCCTGATATTTGAAAAAATGGGATTTGAAGTAGAACAAGGTCCAGAAATAGAAGATGATTGGCACAATTTCACCGCGCTGAACATACCACCAGACCATCCCGCAAGAGATATGCAGGATACATTCTACCTTGAAGACGGGCGACTTTTAAGAACACATACATCACCAGTCCAAATAAGAGCGATGCTCAAGAGAAAAGGGATACTTCCCGTAAAAATAATCGCTCCCGGTAGAGTTTTCAGAAGGGACTTTGACGCCACCCACTCGCCCGTTTTCCATCAGGTAGAAGGACTGTTCGTTAATAGAAAAGTTAAAATGTCAGACCTTTTCGGAACGCTTGATTTCTTCTTCAAGAAATTCTTCGGAGAAAAAACAAAAGTGAGATTCAGACCTTCTTATTTCCCTTTCACAGAACCATCAGCAGAAGTTGATGTCTCGTGCATATGCGAAGGTGAAGATAAAAACTGCAAGGTATGTAAAGGTTCTGGATTTCTTGAAGTCGCAGGTTGTGGTATGGTTCACCCAGAGGTCTTCAAAAGCGTAGGATATGAAAATGTTCAGGGATTCGCTTTCGGCATGGGAGTTGAAAGGTTAGCTATGATAAAGTTCGGAATAAAAGATATAAGATTGCTTTTCGGAGAAAACTTCTCCGCTTTCAAAAAGAGATTTTTATAAAAAACCTATGCTCAGAGAAAGGAGAGCAGGAATACTCATACATATAACATCTCTTCCATCTGAATTCTGTGTAGGGGATATAAAAAGTGGATTTGAACTTGTTGATTTTTTAGAAAGGTCAGGACAAACTCTTTGGCAGATCCTTCCTATTAATCCAACATCATCAAAGTTTGGCAATTCGCCTTACCATCCACTTTCCACATTTGCCGGAAACTACATACTCATAAGTCCGGAAAAACTCCTTGAATCGGGATTGATAAAAAAAGAAGATGTAGAAGATATAAAAACCAAGTGTGAGAAGGTAGATTATACTAGAGCGTACACTACAAAAAGGAATATTCTCAAAAAAGCGTTTGAAAAATTCAGATGGAACGACGAAATAGAAAAGTTCTTTTCAGAAAATCCATGGCTGAAAAAATACTGTGCTTTTTCGGTAATAAGAGAAAAGAGCGGAAAAGAGTGGTATGAATGGGATGAAGAGACAAAAAAAAGTGGAAAAGATGAAAATATAGCTCAAAAAGTAAGGGAAGAGATGAGGAGTGAATTTGATTTTTTTATTTTTGAGCAGTTTATCTTTTTCTCCCAATGGAATGAGTTGAAAAAATATGCGAACTCAAAAGGGATATTCATAATAGGGGATCTACCAATTTATGTCTCTTATGAAAGTTGTGATGTATGGGAAAATACGCATATTTTCAAGCTTGACGAAGACGCAAAACCAAAGTATGTTTCAGGTGTTCCTCCTGACTTTTTCAGCAGAACGGGACAGCTCTGGGGAACTCCTGTTTATGACTGGGACGAACTTCAAAGAGATGGTTTTTCGTGGTGGATAAATAGATTGACTTTTTCTTTTCAGCTTTATGACTATGTGAGGATAGATCATTTCAGGGGATTTGTTGCTTACTGGGAGGTACCATATGGGGAAAAAACTGCGGAGAAAGGGCGATGGGTGAAAGCTCCGGCTGAAAAATTTTTCAGAACAGTTTTCAGGAAAATAGCAAACGCAAACATAATAGCAGAAGATCTCGGCTTCATAACAGAAGATGTAAAATACATAAGAGAACTTTTCAAAATTCCAGGAATGAAGGTTTTGCAGTTTGGGTTCTACGAAGATGGTAGCGAACACCTCCCGCATAACGCCGATAAAAACTCCGTCATCTACACAGGAACTCATGATAATCCGCCATCAAAAGCATGGTTCAGAACACTTGACGAAAACACTAAAAAAAGATTTGAACTCTATATAGGTAAAAAACCAAGCGAAGAAGAGGTACCACTTGAAATGATAAGATTGGCATATTCATCTCCATCAAACTTTGCCATCATTCCGATGCAGGATATTTTAGGACTCGGAGAGGAGGCAAGAATGAACACCCCGGCAAAACAATCGGGAAACTGGGAATGGAAGATGAAAGAATTCCCAACTGAGGAGCTATCTGAAAAAATAAGAGAACTCTCTAAAATTTTCGAGAGATGAAAAAAACAAATTCAAAAATTAGCTTGAAGAATTTGAAATGCTGTTATATTCTGCTGACATTTTCTACACTTTTCATCGTTGAGAGATTATTGATGATCTGCTCAACTTCTTCTTTGCTTTTGACTTTGACTTTCAGCTCAACCTGAAAAGCTCCGTCGTCTTCTCTTGAAATGAACTCGCTTATCTTAAATCCTTTTCTTCTCAGTACCTGTAATACATCGTTCAGATAATCAAATGACTTTATGTTGAACTTTATCTTGCTTATGTAATCAATATTATCTGGCAGATAATCTTTCGGTATCTTTATTATTCTTTCGGCATCAAGGTGAGTTAATTCTGGGCAATCTGATCTGTGAATTACTATTCCGTAACCTTTGGTTATGTATCCGACAACATCATCATGGTGCACGGGAGTGCAGCAGAGGGCAAATCTCATTTGAACTCCTTTCAAGTCCCCATATAGAAAAGTTTGAGGGCTTCTTTGAGATATTTCTCTTGTATTATCTGTTTCTTTGGCGTTATCGTTTTCGGCAGAGACCTGCTTTTTCTGATCTCCATCTTGCTCAATAAATCTCTTGAGAACGCGCATGAAGGAAGAGATAGGTATCTTTCCTGCTCCTATATACATATACAGGTCTTGAATTGACTTGAGGTTAAAAGATGCTATGGCTTTTGATAAAATTCCTTTCCTGATAATATCATTGAGATTTAGTCCGAACTTCTTCAGCTCTCTTTTCAGGATTTCTTCACCCGTTTCTATGTTGATCTGTTTTTCTCCCTTTGATAGCCACTGCTTTATTCTGGCTCTTGCTTTTTCGGTGACGACAAAATCAAGCCAGTTCCTCTTAGGTCTCTGATTTTTAGATGTTATAACTTCAACTATATCTCCGCTTCGCAAAACATAGTCTATAGGTTGGAGTTTTCCGTTAACCCTTGCTCCAACACACGAGAGACCGAGGTCTGTGTGGATTGTAAAGGCAAAATCAAGAACAGTAGCACCGCGAGGTAAAATCTTGACATCTCCTTTCGGGGTGAAAACATAGATCTCATCTGGATATATATCTTGGCTTATCTTTTTGACTTCATACTCCGGGTTTTCTCTTGAAAGTTCGAGAACGCTTCTTAACCAAGAGAATATTTTCAGACCTGAAGGCGAAATAGGGGACTTTTCTTTGTAAGCCCAGTGAGCAGCAATTCCTTCTTCTGCCTCTTTATGCATCTCGCTTGTTCTTATCTGAAACTCCGCTCTTTTGCCTCCTTCTAAAATCACCTTTGTGTGAAGGGACTTATAACCGTTGGGCTTTGGTATAGCTATGTAATCTTTGAACTTCCCGGGAATTGGTTTGAAATATGTATGTAAAATTCCAAGAACTTTATAACAATCTTCTACTGTCTGAACAATTATTCTGAACCCTATTATATCATATACATTTTCTATGTCTATTCCCTGTCCCACAATTTTGTTCCAGATGCTGTAAATTCCTTTGACCCTGCTTTCAACTTTGAAATTCTCAATTCCTTCTTTTTTGAGGATAGATGAGGTATATTCCTCTATTTCTTTTATGAGTTTTCTGCCGTCGGAGATTATATCTTTTATTTTGTTCTTTATGTATCTTGCTGCATTTGGGTAAAGGACTTCAAAAGACCTATCTTCAAGTTCTGTTTTTATGTTATAAAGTCCTAGTCTATGAGCTATTGGGGCGAAGATTTTAAGGGTTTCGTCTGCGATCTTTCTTGCTTTCTCTTCTGGTAAAAACTCAATTGTTCTTATGTTGTCAAGACGGTCTGCTATTTTGATGAGTATAACTCTGACATCTCTCGCCATAAAGACGAACATTTTTCTGAGATTTTCTATCTGCCTTTCTTCTGCGTTGAGATTGACATCAAGTTTTGAGATTTTCGTCACTCCATCAACGAGGAACGCTACTTCATCTCCGAAATGTTTTGCTATATCTTCTATTGTTTTTTGTGTATCTTCTGCGACATCGTGTAAAAGTCCCGCAGCAACCGATTTATCATCTGTTTTCAGCTCTGTGAGAATTTTCGCAACAGAGAGAGGATGGATTATATATGGTTCGCCAGAAAGTCGAAACTGATCTCTGTGATAATAAGAAGCGTATATGTAAGCCCTTCTTATAAGAGAAAGATCTGGCATAGGATGATAGCTTGATATAGCAGAACATATATCTTTTATGCTAACAGACATAAGCTCACAAATAAAAATTTAATGATATTTTGCGAGAAGTTTTGAGATTTCGGGAAAGAAATAAAAAGCAGATTTCAATTTTTCTGATAAGTGCTGATTTTCAATCCAGAGCCGATAATTTCCTTTAATGTCTTTCCAGATTTTTTAAGTTCGGCAAGCAAGCTGTTGTAAATTTCCTCCGCAGTCTTTGGGTTCAAAAATGTAGCTGTTCCAATCTGAACAGCAGTAGCTCCGGCAAAAAAGTATTCCATCGCATCATCAAAGTTATAAATCCCTCCACAACCGATTATCTTGATACCTGGAAACCTTTCGCAGAGTTCTATAACACACCTCAGAACAACTGGCTTCAAAGGATAGCCAGACATACCCCCTTTGAAAAATCCATGTTTTTTATCCCAGAGTGCAGATGGAAGAGTGTTTGAGATTGTGAAAGCATCTGCTCCTTCGGAAAGAGAGATTTTAACAAGTTGGGGAAGGATTTCGGAAAACGGCGAGAACTTGACAAGTATTGGTTTTGATGTAGCTTTCCTGCATAAGCGAACAATTCTCCGAACCGACTTTGGATTCACCCCAAACTCAATACCTCCTTTTTCTGTGTTAGGGCACGATAGGTTCAGCTCGTATGCGTCGGGAGGATTTTCAGAATTCTCAAGAACCTTTATGACATATGGATAATCTTTTTCCTTTTCTCCAAAGATATTGGCTATAATTTTTGTTGGGATTTTTTTGAGTTTTGGCATGTGGTCTTTTGCGAAGGCGCGAGCTCCTGGATTTTGCAATCCGATTGAGTTCAAAAGGGCTATCTGGAAACCTTTCACTGAGAACTCCGCTATTCTTGGGGATGGATTACCATCGCGAGGTTTTGGAGAAATACCTTTCGTAACCACAGCTCCCACTTTTGAGAAGTCAAGAATACCTTCAAGCTCATAGCCATACCCGGCGGTCCCGGAAGCTAAAATAATGGGACTTGAAAACGAAACTCCCTTTATCTCAAAAGACAAAGCATCGGCTCCCGATATTTCAGCCATAAAATTGTATTTTTACCCTAACTAACAAAAAATAAATAAGAGCATAAATTTTGAGCCGAGTTCTTTTGAGATACAAAGATAATTTCTATCTTAAATGTGCTTTTCTCCTGCGAAAGTAAAATTTCAAAAGCATATAGAGAAAGATAATATATGTGGTTTGAGCTGTAAATGAAGAGCATCCGACTCCTCCGCTTTCCAGAGAGCGAGATTGAACAGCGGTATCAGATATCTTCCCTTCACCGAGCTTAATTTGGGGAGCAGGTGCTGTCGTCTTTCTTATTAGTGAAACAACACAACCGTTATCAAAAACCATAACCAAATCGGTAAAATTATCGTTATTCACATCTGCAACAGCAAACGGAGAATAACTTATTGGACCCGTACCGCTCACATTACTGAAATAAGTTGAAGTGTTCTTTGGATAACCACTTTGCAAAGCTATCTCATCTGTCCCATCTTGAAAACTCAATTTAAAATAAGTCAGACCTGCTGGGGAACTTGTATAAGCCGTCCACAAAATATCTGGAACTCCATCGTTATTCATCTCGGCTGATTCAAGAAGGTAAGAACTCGCAGGGGAAACAATAGACGCATCAGCAGTAGATGAAAGAGAAAAACTCATACTCCCACCATTTTTGAAAAGATATAGAATCTGCTCCGAAGAAATAGCTATTATATCTTTTTTGCCATCCAAATCAAAATCAGCAACATCAAATGACTCAATAGTGATTCCTCCCGGCAATGTCAAAGTTGTAGATACACCAAAAGTACTTCCAAGAGCAAAGAATATTTTTCGGCTATCACTATCATGGTCAAGACCTACTATATCTTGGGTTCCATCGCCGTTTATGTCTGATATTTTTGCTCTTATTACCCAGCCATTAAATCCAAGAGTTGCTCCACCTGAAAATGAGCCAGTTCCATTACCAAAAGCATAAAAGCTAATTCCAGAGCATCCAACGAACACATCTTTTTTGCCATCTCCGTTCAGGTCAGCTGAACGAATATCATAAGCAAAGCAGTGAGATGGGTCAGAAACAGCAGAAACAAATGTGCTAACTCCAGATGAGAACCCTGAACCCGAATTTTTGAAAAAGACGAGCGAAGTTATAGAAGTATCAAATACCACAATATCGTTTTTGCCATCCTTATCAAAATCGGCTATATCAAAACCGAAACAAGGAGTTGAAGATGAGCAGACCTGATGCGAAAGCGAATACGAAAAAGCTCCATTTCCCAAACCCGTAGCAACATGCAGATAACCAGTAGAGAAATCTATCACAGCAACATCTTGTTTTCCATCTCCGTTGAGGTCTGAAACCCTGAAAGAATTATCATTTACAACAGAGACAGAGGCGAAAACACAGCTTGGTACGGGAGTGAAAAAGTCAGCAGAATGTTGCTGAGGTACAATTACAGTAATTGAAGTAGAAGCCAAAGCAGAGCCACCGCAGGAATTCACAACCGTAACCTTAGCGGTAATTGTTGTAGTAGAACTTGTGCTATATTTAAAAGATGTCGTAGGGGATGGAGTGGTTCTATCTATCACGCCATCTCCATTAAAATCCCATCTGTACTCAGAGATGGGGAATGAAGAAGAAGCATTTGCAGTAAATGTGACAGTAAGAGGTAAATTGCCCGATGTCGGATTTGCATAAAGTGATACAGAAGGAGTATCACAAGAAGGTTGAGAAAGAACCTGAACTTGTAAAGATTTCGTGTCTGTATCCCCGTCTGTATCGTATACGGTAACAGTAGCTGTGAAATTACCCGCTGCTGAATATGTATAGGTTGTAGAATATGTATAGGTTGTAGATGGTGTTGATGTCTCTTTAACAACTCCATCTCCGAAAACCCACTTGTATTTAACTATTCCCGCATCATCTGTCGCTGAAACAGAAAATGTTATGGTTAAGGGAGCAGATCCAGATGTAGAAGACGCTGAAAAGCTTTGTATATTTGGCGGAGTGTTCAGAATAGTTACTGGTATGTAATTTGAAGTTCTTTCTGTGCCATAAGGAGATACAGCTATCACTCTTGCGTAGTAAGTGCCCCGAAACCTTGGGTTATATGTATAAGAGATGGTGTTCTGATATGTTTCAGCTCCCGAGCCATCTCCGAAAAGCCATACATATTTTGAAGCATTTGAATTGGTTTGTGCGGTGAAAGTAACAACGAGCGGTCTTCTGCCTTGAGTTATGCTTGCTGAAAACTGAGTGATTTTGAACTCGGGAAAAACAGATATTTTCACAGAGTCCTCAGCAGATATTCCATCCTCGCTTACCACCTTAGCTCTCACAGTATATTCTCCTTCTTTATCAAATGTCTTTTGCACATAATCCGAGTATAACCTCAAATCCTCTTTTCCATCTCCTTCAAAATCAAAAGAGATATATCCTGTGTGATCCTTTGCTTGAACACGGAAAGAGACATTCAAAGGAGCATTACCACTCACCTTATCTGGGAAAATTGAAATAGATGGAGTAATGGGTTTGTTTTTAACCTTTATTTTTATTTCTTTTCGGACAGAGTTCCAATCAGAATCCGAAGCGTAAAATATCAAAGAAAAAATGCTATCTTGTGTTATGCTCCCTGTATATAGCACAGGAGAAAGAGAGTAAATATACGAAAGAGAAAGAGGATAATAACCCTGAATTGAAAAATTAACCTCCCCCTCAGCAGAATCAGGGTCAGATATTGATATTTTCAGAGGAACATAAGTTTTCTCGTCAAATTCATATTCTGTGCCCTCTTTGAGTTCGGTCCCATCGCTCAGAAACACTTTTATTTCCGGTGGTTTCCCTATAACAGTTATCCAGGAACACCTACTATCTCCTCCGCCTTCATTGCGAACTTCAACACAAATATAAGAAGATCTTTTAGGTGCATACGATATTTTCGCAGTATTGCCTATATCCTGCCCTGTTCCATAATAATTCCAGATATACCATCTAACAGAAGGAGATTCTCCTCCAACAAAACTTACCTCAAAGTCAGCACTTTTACCTTTTTCAATACTTGAAGGAACTTTGAAACCAACAATTTGTGGTGGAGGTACAATAACTATATCACCCAAGTTTATTTCGTTCTCATTCCCTATCTCTATTTTTTTTGAGTAGCTCCATGGGTAATAGTATGAGTAAAATCCCAGTTGTCCTTCTTGTCCTTTGAAAACAGGAATGGTAGCAGAGAAAGTTCCATCTGAATCTGACCTCATCCATATCCTACCTCTACTACCACCTGTAATATCGATAAATACATCAGGGACTGGTTTTCCTGCTTTATCTACAAACCTGCCTTTTATAATAACTTTCTTCAAACCAGCGAGAACTATTTTACCTATATAAAGATATGGTTTTTTAGCTTCTTCACTCCATCCGTAAAGTTCATGGTGTGCGGTTGATGATTCAACTGGCGAAGGAATATCAGAAATATCAAACCCAAGAGATGTTGGCAGTTTTAGTCTATAACCCTCTATTAGCAGCTTTGAGCGTGTCTCACCTCCGTATTTTTTCTGAGGAGCGGGAACAAGAGCGATAATTCCTGCTGCTGATTCAAAGTAAGAGACCTTTTCATCGCTTTTTGGTGTGCAAACATAAGACGAGATCTTTTCTGAAAAAGAGCAGTCCATAGGATTTTCTGAATTTGAGCAAACATAGTGGGCTTTATCTTTATCAAACGAGCATTTTACACTCCACTTACCATCAGAGAAATACTCATGTCCTCCTTTTATGATTTTATCCATCTCGCGTGAGAGGTCAGCAACAGAAGATAACATAGAAAAGAAATTAACCAGAGTATCAAGTCCATCTCTTATATCTTGTGGTAGTGCCTGATATTCTGGCGAATCCTTATAAGATTGTTTTACTTTTATTCTTGGAGAGGCGGGTTTTTTTGGTGGGAAAGGAAGATAAGGAGAAAAAAGATTATCAGGGAACCAGTCCTTACACTCTGGATTTTTTTCTTTGACATCCCTGAGCATTTTTCCGTAATCTTGGTAAAACTTGAGAAAGAGAGGTTGAACGGTTTCGTATGCTTTTGCAGATTTCCACTCGCCGTGCTCACCCCACGCTTGGATTGCCTGCCCGGCAAAAAGACCAACCGTCTGAGCGAGAAAAGTTGCCTGAGCAAATGCGCCTTTCCCAAGACATTTCCCTCCTTCTGAAAAGAACTTTCCAATTCCTGTGCTTGAACTCTTTAATACTTCTGATATACAACTTAAACCTTCTTTTGAAGTAAAAAAACTTGCGATCGTTCCTACTAGGTCTTTTGCTGGATCTAGAAAATTACTTGCGATCTCTTCTCCAAATACCTGAGGAAAAGATGTTAATTCTCCGGAATAAGCCACATTTACACCAGCAGTTTTTAAGGCATCCAAAATAGATTTGTATTTACTCTTCACTCTTTCAACCATAGTTGAAACAAAAGCCTGCGCACAAGCTCCACCTACACTCTCTATCGCTTTTCCAAAATCTATAAAATCAAATGCGCAGTCAAGAGCATAACTTAAAGCAAACTGAGACGCATCCTGCGATAGCGAATCCCATCTATCCCAAAATATCTGTTCAGAAGATTCACGACCAACGGGTTTCAAACCTTTCTCCAAATCTCTTATAGCATCGTTCATTTTCTTGTAATCTCCGTCAAACCAAAATCCCCAAGCTTGGCCTGCGAGTTTACTAAGAATATTGTATTGGGTCTCATCTATAAGGTTTTTCACCCAAAGCTGTCCTATTGTATCTTGCAAAGCTTCAATATCTGACCGAAGAATTTTACTATACTGCTTTCTTATCTCCTCACACTTATTAGCTCCGCCACCCCCATCAGGACCTGTCCCTCCACCACCTCCTCCCCCGACATTAGCTGGCATATCTTGGTAAAGATATTTATCATAAGGGTTGTCTGGGTCGGTCATATCTGGACCATAAGGCGGAATCTGCTCCTCGCTCCTTTTCACATCTACTGTAAAATTCCCATTTTCATCTGTGTATGTTCCTTTAAAATCCCCTAGACCCCCGTAAGTATTTCCTTCTGTCTGAATATATAAGCCCGATACAGGGTTGCCTTGCTCATCAACTATCTGCCCTGATACCGCAGCGTGTGTATCAACAGGATAATCCACATTCCACGCAGAAAAATGCTCAACCCTTGCAGAAGTGTAAAGCTTTTTCTTCAAATTGCCCGCCACTATCTTTGCAAGCTCCCTTGCAGTAATGGGTTTATCGTTCTCATCAACAAGTATTCCCAGCTCATCTCCCTGAATCCAGACCCCTTTCACACTATCAAAATACCACATCGGAACTTCAACCTTATCTGTTGTGGTTTCAACATAATCGTAAAGAGTATGATAAACTTCTTCTGGAATCTTCATCTTCAGCGATGGCTTTTTAACTTCATCCTTTTTTGATAACCTTGCTATTTTTGGTGCAAGATTTGATATAATCTCTCCCTTTTCGTTTTGCAGAACAACATCTATAAATCCAGCAGAAGAAAGAGTTATAAAACCCTTTTGAGATTGTCCTGAGTAAGCCAAAAATGAGCCAGGCATAAGTTCGGGCTGTGATACGGGATTGACATACGCCAAAGAACCCGAAATCTCTTTGCTATCTGATACAAGTTCAGGTGGTATATTTATTTCAGCTAAAACTTCCCCTCCTTCTTGTTTTGCTTTTTTATTCTACCTGCTCTGCCCGCCTCTTTTCCCGCAAGAAGTATTGGAGCTCTACCTGGTAAAGATACCAAAGAAAACTGCGCTCCGTCTTTTAGGTCTGTATCACGAGCAGAAGACGCCTGAGCAAGCTTGACCGAGAAGAAACCCGGCTGGTCCGCATGGAATGAGTTTTTAGCAAATCCCGGCTTCACAACCTCAACCTGCATACGAGCTGTTAGAATGCGTCCCGTAAGAATCCTGCCTGTCAGAAGATTTTTACCTTCTCCTGTTTCTGATAACCTTGCGGTAATAAGCTCGTTTGGTATAAAAAACATACCATCTTTATTTGTCATGGTAGAGAATGTCTCGTCGGGAGAGAAAAGATTATCGCCATTTATATCTATTTTGACAGAAACAAGAGCTGATTCAACGGGATTATCCTTTTCATCTTTGACAACTCCGCCTATATTAAGGTCTTGCAGACCGGAAGTGGTTTCCTGAGGTGTTCCCTTCTTCCCGCATCCTCTCGCACAAGAAAAAAGAAAAGATGAAGAGAGAAAAAGAGTTAATATAAACCCAAAAACATAAAAGCTCGTTTTGTCTTCTGCTCTCATCTGAAAATTACCTCCTCTTATTTGAGATGCTCTTACCCTCGCTTTTCTGGAGAGAAACCTCTCGTAAAAGAGATCTTCTCCCCACAAAAAAAAGAGGAAGTAAGAGCTTTAAAAAAATTAATACAGAAAAAAATCATTTTGTAAAAAATTACAAGATAAAAAGTTGAATACTCACGAACGATGAGAAAGAAAACCTTACTCTGTGCCTAACAGCAAAGTAGGATAATCCAAATTTTCAAAATAAATTTTCAATTATGGGAAGAAAAGTGATTTCATTTATATCACTTGTCATTCTTTCCTGTGCATCAATAGAGAAAACTACATACTATGATTTCAAAACCACAAAGCCCAAAATCTCCAAAGAAATCACAAAATCAGATATATCTGTCACAAAAAATATCACACCCGAATCTATATCTTTCCTGATCACAGAAGATATAACATGTGAGGAGAAAGAAAAAGGAGAAAAAATAAAATACCGTGTCACAAATAAAACTATGGATAAGTCCGGCTGGATCGCCGACTTTTTGCTCTCCTCTATCTTTGGAGGAATATCTTTCTTGGCTTTCAAAATACATAATGAAGGAAAAATTTTCGGAATAAGCAGGGGCGGAGGAACTGAATTTTCTAACATGAAAAATGAGCTCTTCATAACAGGTATAATATCTGGTAGTATTGGCGGAATTTTCGCTATTGATTTTGTTATCTCTCCCTTCCTTGCAATTGATACCTCAGAAGAAATAGAAAGAGAAAAATATGAAAGAGTTATCAGAGTATTAGAATGCGAGCAAAAACCACTTGATAATATTCCAGTTGAAATAAGCTTTGAAAAAGCTTCAATAACTTCAAATACCAAAAAAGGAGTAGTTAATGTAAATCCCCAGAAGGTCTCTGAGATTTTGAAGTCATCATCTCCTTCTGCATACCTCACTTTCAAATACGGTGGGGTGGAAAGAAAATTCCCCGTTGATTTCTCAATGCTTGCACCACCTTCACTAGCGATATTTGTTCCAGAGAAAATCACAATTTACCCAGGAGAAAACATTATTGACATCAAAATCAAAAACAAAGGAAAAGGAAAAGCAAAAAATGTCGCGCTGATATTAGAATCATGAAGAATTAGGTCTCAAAAAGAGGTTAGATTTAGGGGATATAAAACAAGGAGAAGAAAAAAAGATTTCAATTCCAGTTTTCCCTGAGGGAACTCAAAAAAAGATATTTCTCATCAAAGTATCAGCTAAGAAGGTATAAAAGGCACTAAAAATGGTGGCTGAGAAGTATTAAAAACAAAGAAGTTAAAAACAACATGTATGACCAGAAAAATTAAAACCTTATTCCATCATTACAACTCCTATGTTTATTTTCTCACCCGCAGGATACCCCCCATACTTCTTCATTTTCCCCAACTCCACCAGTTTATTTTTACATGTGGTACATTCGGGAATTTCTGAACTCAATGGACAGTTATCCTGAGAGATTTTATGATCCTTCAGTTCCATAGTACAGTCGCTCGGGGGGACCCCCGCTTTCCCTCATCTTTCTCAAACATATCACACATTCTTCCGGTAGTACTCTTGACTCAGGACTTGCAGGACAATAATCTTCTAATAGCCGGTCAATATTATATATTACCACTAAACCTTCGTCTATATCTAAACTACCACCAATATATAAAATGCTATCAACATACTTTACTATCAAAGATCTGGAACAAATCTTCTTGTGAGTTATAATTGCATTGTAATACGGAGGAGGAAGTTGAACAGGTTGATAAACAACAAGAGGACATACACCAGAATCAGGCTGTTGATATATAAAAAACATATATCCATTCCATTTAACAAATATGTTATCTCCTATCCTCCCCACATACCCGATAAGATTAAAGACTTTTGCCCAACAGAGATCTACAGAAACAATTGGCACTGTTGCCGAAAAGACAAAAACAATAATTGTTTGAGTTGCAAAATCAACATATTTTTCAAAATCGTCCGCACCATAACTTGTGTTCTTGCACAGTTCATTCAGCTCATCGGCAGAGTTTATAACATAATATGTGACCGACCAGTTAATACCGTTCAAATATCCCGAATATGTTCCCTTATATGGATACCCTGATTCTGTCTTAACACATTTCTGTAATTTACCGGGCATAGAACCTTCTCGTGAAACAAATACCGAAAAAGGTATATCCTCATCTGCTTCATCAATCATGCCATCTCCATCGTTGTCAAGGCAGTCGCAATATTCATCAGAGATTTTACTATCCTCTTTCCCCGAGGAATTCCCACTTCCATCTGAATACACTTTATTCTGAAATGATGGGGAATGGTCGTGTACAGGAGAGTTATCCTTTGCGCACAATGAAAACAGCAAAACAACAAAAAGAAAGAAAAAGATAAATTCCAACCCTTTCCTGCCACTCATTTCTGCTCCCCACCTATTTTCCTTGCCATATATAATTTAATCACTCACATTTTTCGTTGAAGTCAAGATTTTGTGACACTTTTTCTCTGTCTTTTATTTCTGCTCCTCAACCTTTCTTTTCGTATCGTAGTATATACTAGCAGGTTTGAAGGAGCAAAATAATCATCTTATCTTGAAATTCTTAGTATTGCTCTCAAAGCAACACAAATTCAAAATAACATGATATAAGTGTCAAAAGTTGGTAAATTAACTATAATTTCTTCAAGCATGACTCAGATAAATAGGGTAGAAACATCGATTTCTCTTCCTATTATGAGTTCTATATTTTTTTCTTGGGCTTTTTCACGGAGAAATTCAATCACTTCTTTTGTTGCAAACTCAACAGAGAAAAACTTCATAAATACCTTCTTCCCTGTTAATTTCTCTGCTGATTTCGCTGCTAACTCTAACTTTTCTATCTTCTTCTCCGCTTCTTCAATGCTTCTCAAACTCAAACTTGTTTCAGCAACAATCAAGGGATCATCGCAAAAAACATCAACTTCTTTGTAGCCATCAACGGGTAAATTCACATGAGTTCTTATATCTGCATCTATTCCTTTTTGTTTGAGTATGTATTTTATAACAAATGCGGTGTAGAACTCAAAACCAACACCTACTGCATACTTTAACTCTTGAAGGGCAACCATAAGCCATCTGATAACTCTCTGATTTTCTTCCCATTTTTTATTGTTCTCTTCCCATCTTTTATTGCTTTCTTCCCATCTTTTGTTATTCTCTTCCCATCTTCTATTGTTCTCCTCCCATCTCCTGTTGTTTTCTTCCCACCTTTTTTCGTTTTCTTTCCATCTTTCTTCTGATAGTTTTACGAACTCGTTGAAATCTCTTCTCAGCTGTCTTATTTCATCAATTATTTCCTTATATCCCAAAAGCCCCATGACTTCATATCTGAAG
>Ga0209394_1000693_pt1 | contig 24384 bp, 25 predicted proteins | sample JNZ201metaG_FD_184122 | JGI IMG/M metagenome (GOLD analysis project Ga0209394, IMG submission 184122) | Hot spring microbial communities from Jinze hot spring, China to study Microbial Dark Matter (Phase II) - JNZ 20120812A (SPAdes) (version 3) ... | reverse complement strand
AATGAGGTCTTGTTTGGTGATTCGATATGCCAGTTCAGAGATTTAGGATAACTCCAACAAGTAGAGGGGCGCTCTTCAAGGCTAAGAGATGGTTCTACTCAACATTCTACACTAAGGCTCCGGCGGAGGTTAAAGAGGAGAATAAGAAGGCCTGGACAAGCCTAGCCGCAAAGATCGTTGAGGAGGTTAATGCACGCAATGCATCAGATAAGCCAACGAGGCTCACAATAAACTATGAGGTTGGACCGCGCGGCGAGTTTAAACCCATTTCGGCGGTAATAGAGCTCATGGAGATAAAACCCCTAGAAAACCTCACAATAAAGATTGCTGAGAAGTCCGAGGCTGGTGGAAAGTAGCTTTATCCCTAGAATTCAACTCTAGATTATTGTGCTAAAAGCACTTAAACCCATATTATCCCCATTATTTAGTCAATTTGGAATGATTGGGAGAAGTCTCCGTCCCTAAAAATTTAAGGGCTGGACGCTAATCAAATAGTGTATGCAGGTGATATCGGAGAGGGACTAGATAGTTGCCTAGGATTGGGGTGTCAATCGGCCATAAAAGATTAGTCCCCTACTTTCTGCACCTAGCGTTATCTATCCTAGTCCAATACGCCCTCCTAAGGGCCTTTATCTCCGAGGGGCTTGCCACTGCTACATCGCAGATATCCGCAATAGTGCTCCTATACCTAATCCCACTAAACGTCATATTCGTGCTCCTATTCAGCTGGATTTATCTAATGAGACATCCATCCACAGCATTGCCTAAAACTCTGGCAAAGGGTGGCAGGGTAACCAAATCGCTTATAAGAGCAAGCCTATCCCAACCAGCCTTCAGAGGGGTCCTAGGCATTACACTTCTCTTTGGCTTCCTATCATTAACAATATTTGCGCTCTTCTCTCCCCAATCCTTCTTCCGTCTCTCCTCAAGCCTTTACTGGAGTAGTGGACTATTCAGGGACCTAATTAAATCATCCTATCGGCTCAATAAGTTTATGGCTGGCGCCCTAGGCTCACTCACATACTCATTTAGAAGCAGCATCCTAGGTCTAATTGGACCCTTAAGCGGGGCAGCCATGACGCTGGACGTAACATGGAAATATTTGATCTGCCAGAATATTGCGGCCTGGACAACCGCGCTCTTCGTATTGGCATATGTTAGGTATTCTTCTGCGCGGAGAAGACTGCCTCCTAAAGCCTAGAAGATCCCCTCTTCCTCAGCGATCTTCCTTATGGCCTCATCTTTTGTTAATCCACGCCTCTGATACTCGCCTATCTTATATTCTAGAATAAAGGTGTTTCCCCAAACCTTAATGTGCTTTTCGCGCAGCCTCCTATATAAGTCGTTAATGTCCTTAGGGTTCATCTGCCACCTTATCCTATCCTCCATAAGACTCTTTCGGGCGTACTCGGCTTCTAGGCTACTTAAGATATTATTGAATTCCCTCATGAATTCGCCTGTCTCAAGACCTGCCCTATAAGCCACCAGTGGTATTATGATTAATCCAGCCAGCGGAATCGCTGAGAAGAATAATAAACAAAGTCCGACCACAACAATGAACGCCAGAAGCACCACAATCATGAGCCCGCGATAGCTAAAGACTAAATCAAGTGAGCTAAAATCCCCCTCCGGCATCAACCGTATTCTGAGGGTTACGCCAGTTCTTCCTCCAACATTAACCCTAAAAGCCCCCTCCTTGGCTTCTCCTAAAAATTGTGATAGCATTTCATAGAGCCATTCTGGGGGAGCTCGAACAAACTTTTGGACTCTTGAGGGAAACCTTACAGAATCCATCCACGTTCACTAATAACTAGACTTTGGAGGATAAATTGGTTTCGGAGAACCTACGGGAACCTGCCTCTTCTATAGACAATATACACCAATAGAGTTAGCGATAAGACAATATATGTAATCATGCACAAGAGGATCAGTATACCTATGGCATCTGGGCTGAAGAGACTAACTGCGGCAGCCAGCGTAACGGAGCCAAATACGAGATTCACGAGCGATATTATGGCCACCGCATAAACCGACCACCATTTCATCTTGGTCATACTATATGAGGCAAATATGTTCAGCGCCCCAACCAATCCTAAATGAAAGGGTGTATGCTTTGATTGCGTCATAACAACTAGAAGAATTATGCCAATAGCAAAATATGCGATTGATAATATATGGGAAATTTTAGGCGCTTCTGCTCTCTTACTAGTTCCGCTCATTTCCATCCCACACCGCTCAGCGGAATCTTTCCATCCGGGAAAGGAATATTTATGATTATAAGGGGTTATGGCTTATAAATCTTCGAGGGATGAATGTTTGAGCATGAGCAACCTAAATCTCTTCGTCTCCACAATAATGTATTTTAGTGGATATCAAAGGAGCTTCGATGAGGCGGATTACGTGGTTTTCGGCGTTCCCTTCGATGGGACAAGCACATACCGCCCCGGCTCGAGATTCGCTCCAACGGCAATTAGGGAGGCGTCCCTCAATATTGAAACGTATAGTTTCAGATCTGGGGTTGATGTTGAGGATCTGAAAATCCATGATGCCGGAGACTTACACGTATGTGGAAATATAGATGAGACCCTTGAGAGGGTTAAACTGGTCTGCCGAGATATACTGGATAATGGGAAGATGCCTATAATTATTGGCGGGGAGCATACGATAACTTATGGTGCTGTTAAAGCCATTAATGGCGAGTTTGCCCTGATCAGTTTCGATGCCCACCTAGACCTAAGAGATGAATATATGGGCAATAGGATCTGCCACGCAACGTTCATGCGCAGAATAAACGAGGGGTTCAGGCCAAAAGTAATTGTTGAGGTTGGGACTAGGGCTGCATGTAAGGAGGAGTTTAAGTATGTAAATGAAGTAGATAACATAAAATATTTGACATCACAACGCATACTACACGCCAGCACAGAGGAGATTTTGAGGGAGATTAAGGATTTCATAGGAGATTGCGGGAAAATCTATGTGACAATTGACATGGACGTTCTGGATCCAGCATATGCCCCAGCAGTCCAGAATCCGGAGCCAGAAGGGTTATCGACAAGCATCCTCCTCGATATTTTGCTTGGGATATGCGACCAACGCCTAATTGCCTTCGATATAGTTGAAGTAACACCGCATTACGATCTCGGTATAACAGCCATACAGGCCGCCAAGATTATATTTGAAGTCCTCTCACACTCCCACAGACTAGGCTTAAAATAGGCGGAAAGCCCATATGGAAGATTATTGGGGAAACATTAATTAGCCACATCTCGTCTATTTGAGGTGACCCCTATGAGGGAACCTATACTTGAGATTCAGGATCTAAGCGTTGAGGTTTCTGGAAGAAGAATACTGAATGATATAAACCTAAAAGTATATGAGGGTGAGGTTCACGTTCTCTTTGGGCCGAATGGGTCTGGGAAGAGTTCATTGATAATGGCTATCCTAGGTTTTCCAGCATACAAGGTTGTTTCAGGAAAAATACTGTTTAAGGGCAAAGATATAACTGGCCTCCCAACGGATGAGCGGGTTAAGATGGGTATAGGTGTAGCTTTCCAGAACCCGCCAGCAATAAGGGGGGTAAAGCTCGGCAGCGTCTTAAGGCGACTGACGCCAAACGAAGAGAAAATAAATGATCTTCTCAGAAAGGTTAAGATCTCAAGCAGCTTTCTTGAAAGAGATATAAATCTAGGCTTTTCCGGAGGAGAGATTAAAAAGTCTGAGGTGCTTCAGGTTTTAGCTCAAAACAGCGACTTTTTAATATTTGATGAGCCGGATTCAGGGGTTGATGTTGAAAACTTGAGGGTTTTGGGGACAGTAATTAACGAAGCGCTGCAGGGGCGCTCCGCCTTAATAATCACGCACCTCGGCGTTATATTACAATATATTAATGCTAATATTGCACATGTCTTAATGGATGGCTCAATAGTTTGCTCAGGCCACCCAACAAAAATATTGGGTCAAATATTAAATGAGGGTTATGCGTGGTGTGAGAAATGTCTGAAGGTAAGGACGCTGCGCTGCGAGCTATAAGTAAGCCGTCACCATTCGGCCCTGATTTGGATATAAGCCAATACTCTAGGCAGCCTAGAAACTGGGAGCCTTGCCCAATATCTAGCCTTCCAGAGGATATCTTGAGGAGGGCCCTTGAAGTTGGTGTTACTCCGGAGGATAGGGAGAGAGCGGGAACTTTCTTCCAAATAGACCACTCGGTTATATATAGGGCTATTCAGAGGCTCTTTGAGGATAAAATTGAGATAATGAGCGCGAAAGAGGCTCTGGAAAAATATGATTGGCTGAAGGATTATTGGTGGAGGATTGTTAGGGTTGACACAGATAAGTATACGGCCCTAGCCGAGCTAGCATTTGATCAAGGATACTTTATTAGGATACTTGAGGATCAGAAGATCACCCTACCATTGCAGGCATGTCTCTTCATATCAACCGACAACCTAAACCAGAACGTCCACAACATAATAGTTGCCGAGCCGGGATCTGAAGCGCAAATAATAACTGGCTGCACACTCCATCATACCGTCCACCGCGGACTACATGTTGGCATAACAGAGTTCTATATTAAGCATGATGCAAAGATAACTTTCACAATGATTCATAATTGGGCTCGGGACTTTGATGCTAGGCCTAGATCCGGCGCCATAATTGACGACAACGGCGTCTTCATCAGCAATTTCATATGCTTTAAGCCCCTCAGAAGCCTACAGATGTATCCCACCGCATATTGCAGGGGTGTTGATGCGCGGGCAAGATTTAACACGATAATTTATGGGCTTGGCAACTCATACATCGACGTCGGCTCAAAAATAGTTCTCCAGAATGAGGGATGTAGAGGGGAGATAATATCTAGGGCCATAGCGGCCGATAGGGCACAGATATATGCTAGGGGCTTCCTAGAGGGGGCCCACAGCGGCACAAGAGCACATCTGGAATGTAGAGGCCTAATCCTATCGGAGGAGGCTGCAATATATGCTGTTCCAGAGCTGGTGGCTAAGACCCAAGGAGCTGAGCTCTCCCACGAAGCCGCCGTCGGAAAAATAGCTGAGGAGCAAGTCCAATATTTAATGGCTAGGGGGTTCTCGAAAGGCGAGGCTGAATCCCTAATAATAAGGGGGTTCATGGACGTAAGTATATTTGGATTGCCAAAGGACCTTGAAAGGGAAATCCAGAGAATGATTGACATAACCGCTGAGCGTGCTCTTTAAGCCAGAAAAGCCGAAACTCCATGGATGGTGAATTATCCGATAAATTCTTAGAGGGCTAGAGGGATCTGGCTGATGATTCTAGACTTCGTCCGGCGTTTAGATAGAAGATTTAGGGTTCTCCTCATTTCTATAGGTCTGCAAACATGGTCATCTAGCTTATCCTCACAATATAATCAGCTTTACGCCACGGCTCTGGGAGCAAATCCCATAGAGCTTGGTTCACTAGAAAGTATAGGCAGCCTAGTCAGCTCAATCTTCTCGGCTCCAGCCGGCTGGCTCATAGATAGGTTTGGTGTTAAGAGAATGCTGCTTTTCGGATTAATTCTATCATTGGCCGTTGCCAGCATATATAGCTGCGCATTCAGCTGGTGGATGCTGATCCCAGCCATCATTCTAATGAGGTTAAGTATGCCGATGATAATGCCGCTGACCGACATAATAATTGTTGGCACAACTGATTTCAAGGCGAGGGCTCGAGCGATGGGACTATCGCGCACAATATGGGCTATACCAAGCCTATTTGCCCCATTTACTGCGGCGGTAATCGTCTCCATGTTTGGTGGAATAAGTGTTGAGGGTATGAGACCTCTCTATATCATCCAAATAATTGCGTTCATGTTGGCGGCAATAATTGTCATGGTAATGCTTGAGCCTCTCCCTATTCAGAGGACCGCACAGAATAATCCAGAAAGATTCAATCTTATAGAGAGTTATAGGGATCTCATTAGGGAGGAGAGGTGGCTTAAGCACTGGCTAATTGTGATGGCAGCCCTACGCCTCGGATGGCTCTCAATGCCCTTCGTCCCACTATGGATTGTCAATGTGAAGGGAGCAGACCCATACCTACTTGGGCTCTTAGGAACTTTAAGCACGCTGGCAGGGCTTCTGCTCCAAGTTCCAATGTGCTGGCTTGCCGACACCATCGGGCGTAAAAAGATATTTTTAATCCTCCGCCCCCTCACCTATATTGGAACTTTACTCCTTGTATGGGCGCCGAACCATGCCGTGATAATTGCGGCTGGCATTCTAGGGGCGATGGGGTTAATGGCGCCCGGCGGACCTGGCGGGGTGGGCGGCATAAGCTTTATCCCGCTTATCACAATGTATTGGGAGAGCTTTCCGCCGGAAAAGAGGGGAAGAGTTCAGGGGATAAGTGGTTTAATGGATTTTGTGAGTTCGCTTGCAACTTTGCTTGGAGGTTTCCTCTGGAGTATGGGATATATGGAGATTGTTCTCCTCCTCCCAATATTTATGGATACTCTGATTCTAATTCCGGTTCTCATGCGTATTCCCGAGAGCGCCAACAAAGACTAATGCTCAACCAAGTAGTCTAGGAGCTTCTTCTGCATACCCCCCTCCTTAAGCCCAATAACATACTCAATTATGTCATCAACACTCTTAAATTTCAGATTTAGGAGCTTGCTGAACCCCCAGCCGGAGCATTTTATACTTGAGATCACCGAGGCAGCCGTCACAGACTTCATTAAATCTCCAGTCTGCTTATAGGCTGCTAGAAAGGAGCCGCACCATGTATCGCCAGCACCTGTTGTGTCCACAATCCTCTCTATGGGGAACCTTAATGCCGGAACCATTTGGATTTCGCCGTTCTCCCTACTTATTATGGCGCCTAGCTCACCCAATGTTACAACCAGCATCCTAGACTTTAAGACTTTCAGCGCCGCCGATAGGCTCCTCGCGTCCGCTAGGGCCTTTGCCTCAGAATCATTTAGTATAAAGAAGTCGACTTCGGAGGCTATCTCCCTTAAAATATTTTTGTTCTCGCCCCTAATATAACCCATCCAAGCATTAACTGAAATCTTAGTTTTAGGCTTCCTCTCCCTAATTAACTGGACAATTCTCCTCACCTTAGATGGTGGCAGCGGCGAAACATGCACTATACTCTCGGGCCCTAAACCCTCCACCGGTATAAGCGATGGAGATATGCCCAACCCAGAACCATACTTCGCCTCTAGATACTTTGCCTCCCAGAGACTATTGTATTTGATGCTGAACCTCGTTGATGGCGCCTTTGAGATCCTAAGATAGCGCCTAGGGAAAATATCCAATATGTCTGGGAAGGGGTAATCCCTACCAACAACCGAGATCAAATAAACATTATTTAGGAGGGTTCTGGCGGCTATGGCGGCATAGAGCGCTGCTCCACCAGGCTGCACATTGGAGCCGTTCACGTTCTGAACCCTATCGATGGAGACATGCCCAATAAAAAATATCCCATCAATCATAGTTTAGGATCACGCCTAATCATTAGTAATAGAGGCTCATTAGATAATGGTTTAGTGCTCAAATATAAACCCCAATCTTTAGGAGTATAAGCATCTTTAAAAGATTATATAATATGGCGGTATTGTAGGGGAAGATATTTGAGGAGTGGGAGGTGGCGGTTAGGGGCTTCACGAGTAAGATAGAGATGGAGTATGTGGAGAAGCATTTAAAGTCTAAGGATCTGTATGATAGGGCTAGGAAGGTTTTTGCCAGAGGTGTAACGCATGACTCACGATACTTTGAGCCCATGCCAATATACTGTGTTAGGGCTAAGGGCTCTAGGAAATGGGATGTGGACGGAAATGAGTATATTGACTACTGGATGGGTCATGGAGCGCTGATCCTCGGACACGCCCACCCAGCCATAACTAAGGCTGTCGTGAAGCAGGCGCGTAAGGGGACTCATCTTGGAGCATCACATGAGCTTGAGATTCAGTGGGCTGAGAAGGTCACCCGCCTAATCCCATGCGCGCGTGAAGGCCTAGTTGAGTTCACGAGTTCCGGGACAGAGGCAACCATGATGGCTATTCGTATAGCGAGAGCCTATACTGGGAGGAAGAAGATTGTAAAGTTCCTTTCGCACTTTCACGGATGGTTCGACTACACAATAATTGACTATAATCCAGATTATTCGCCCCCGCTTGTCGGCGATTACCCAGCTGGCATTCCACACGAAATATGCAAATATACTATTGCTCTGCCTCCCAACGATATTGAGGCCGTGGAGAAAACGGTTCAGGGTGGGGATGTAGCCTGCGTTATACTTGAGCCTGGAGGAGCCTCAATGGGGCTAATACCAACAATGAAGGGTTTCCTCGAGGATTTGAGGAGGGTTACTAGGGATTACGGTGTTATATTAATATTTGATGAGGTTGTTACGGGTTTCAGGGATGCTCCGGGAGGAGCTCAGGAGCGCTATAACGTTATACCGGACATATCAACACTTGGCAAGATACTTGCTGGTGGATATCCAGGCGGGGCTGTCGCTGGAGGGAGAGAGTATATGAGTTTACTGGAGTTTAGGGAGGGGGATAGAGGGGGATTTAGGCGAATAAACCATCCCGGAACATTTAATGCCAATCCCATCTCGGCTGCAGCTGGCAATGCATGTTTGAGCCTCATACTTGAGGGTAAGGTTCACCCCTCAATTAACAGAAAGGGCGATATGTTGAGACGGGGCCTAAACGATGTTATAGAGGATGCTGGGGTTAAGGCTCTAGCATGGGGTACAACCCCATCAATAATTTACGTGGGCTTTGGGATAGGCCCGGAAGACCTAGAGGTTTCCGATATCGAGAGCTACATTAGGTTCCAGAGGAAGATTAGTGAGAGTCGAAGCATCATGCGCATGATGGAGAAGGCCCTAATAAACAGGGGGATACATCCAATGGGTTCTAGATTCATTCTCTCAGTTGCCCATACAAGGGTGGATATTGAGCTAACTATAGAAATGTTCTATGAAGCATTGAGGGAGCTTAGGTCGGAAGGCATACTGAAAGCTTAGGTTAATGGGGTGGCAATATTGGGTGGAGGAGGTGCTCTGGCCGAAGATCCTCGCCGAATCAAAGATGAGATACGCCGTAGAATCTGGTCCCTAATGGAGGAGACTGGAGTGGCTAGGTTTCCTAGACCAGTTTATGGTAGGATACCGAACTTTGTCGGCTCAGATATCGCTGCGAATAGGCTGGCCGATCAAGAAGAGTTTAAGAGGGCTAGGGTTGTTAAGGTTAATCCGGACGCGCCCCAGAGCAGAGTTAGATATTTAACCCTCTTAAGTGGGAAAATTCTACTTATGCCGACGCCTAGGCTTAGAAGCGGCTTCTTAATCCTAGACCCAGACAAAATCCCTAGAAGAGCCTATGGCGAAGCCTCCTCAATTCACGGCGCATTTAAATATGGTAGAATGTGCGGTCTCGGTGAGATACCCCATGTAGACCTGATAGTTGCGGGCTCTGTTGCCGTATCTAGGGATGGGGTTAGGGTTGGAAAGGGCGGCGGATACAGCGAAATAGAGTATGGCGTATTGCGTGAGATAGGCGCTGCAAGTGAGGATACGCCGATATTCACAACTGTTCACGACATACAAATAGTTGATTTTGTCCCTAAGGAGGACTATGATCTGGTGGTGGATGCAATAATAACGCCGGCTAAAACTATTAGGGTGGGATCTGTTGGTAGTAGGCCTAGGGGCATAATATGGGATATGATGCCGATGGAACGCATTAGGGAGATACCCATCCTCGCTGAGCTTAAGAAATCTAGGCTATTCACTTAGTCTTGAGATTATCTGAAGCCTTACACCTAACCTTTTCCCACAAACATTGTAACTTTAGTATAAGAGTGATCTAACAGCATAATAACCGTGTAGATATGCTAATGATAAGAAGGCTCAAATAGGTTCTAGGCGGCAGCTTTCCTTGTGATCCTAAATGTCAAAGTTTAGTAAGGAGTGGGAGGGTACAGGAGGCAGCATAGTAGATAGGGTTGTGGAGACTGTTAGGCCGCACCAGCCACTGAGATACAAGCTATCGTTGGCGATAAAGCGTATAGAGGCCCAAGCACAGGCCCTTGAGAATGCAATAAATAACATGTCTCAGAGGGATAAATCTCTGTTCTCTAAGGTCGTCGAAGCCTACTCAGAACACGATATGAAGAGGGCAACAGTCTATGCTAATGAGCTTGCCGAGCTCAGGAAGACCATAAACCTGATGTCAAATGCTAAGCTAGCCCTTGATAGGGTGGTTTTAAGACTCGGAACGATCACTCACCTAGGCAATGCAGCGGCCGTTATAGCACCGGTCCTAGAGATATTGAAGGATGTCCGCTCCGGTATAGCTGGTATTATGCCAGGCGCTGAACATGAGCTAAATGCTATAATGACAATGCTTGATGAGGTAATGATTGAGTCAGGGCAGATAGCTGGCATAGGCTTCGGTCTTGAGCCAGTAAGTGAGGAGGCACAGAAGATAATTGAGGAGGCAGCCCTAGTCGCCGAGGAAAGGATGAAGGAGAAGTTCCCGGAGCTTGTGACTTCTAAAGGCGCCGAGGCCGAGAGCGAGAAATTCGGTTAAAATAATTAATCTTGGAGGCGATTGGGTGGGTTACAGATCTAAGATGGCGCTAACGCTATTTGCCATTGGACTTTTAGGGTTCATATTGGGAGCAGTTGCTAACGTGATATATTATAGGGCTCTACCGATTCTCATCGAAACTTTCCCACAGATATTTGCGTCGGAGTGGGCGGCGTGGGGCTTAGTAGGCGCCCTATTAGCGATCATATGCTGCCTAGTCTATGCGTATGTATTCTAGCGAGCGGCCGAGGCCCCACCTAAACCCCGATTTTTATTAAATACGCTACTTTAAACTATTATAGTTTCATGGAGTAATTGTTTGCGGACATACTTATGTGGGTATATTCTCGCAGATATTATCTCACACCCAGCCTCAATGGTTACATCATCGGCTATAACGGAGACGCCGGATATTTTGGTCTTCTCGGTGGCGCTAGAGTTTATAATGGTGTGCCTCCCAACTATACTATTCTTTATCTCAGCGCAGTCACCGACAATAGATCTATCCATTATGGCCGAGTTCTCTATAACCGCATTCCTACCTATTCTAGTATAATTGTCTATGCATGAGTTAACGATTCTGGCACCGTCGGAGATCTCGCAGTGCCTACCGATTAAAACCGATCCCTCAACCTCTATTCTCCCATCCCTTATCTTCCTAATAATCTCCTCTCTCCTCCTAAGGGACTCAGGACTCTCACCCTGAATCCATACCCTAACATCCTCGGATATTCTGCCGCCAAAATCTTGCAGGGCCATCAGCTTACCATTTAATATTCCGTTCATGGCCTCAAGATACCTCTCTGGGGTTCCAACATCATACCAGACCCCACTTAAAATGTATCCGTAGACTGGGCGTCCGGTCTTTATGAGGTAAGGTATGAAGTCGTAGCCAAAGTCTAGGCGTCTATTCTTCAATATCATCTCTTGAACCATGCTCTCCTTAAAGACTTCCCTAACCTCCGGGCTAAATAAGTATAGTCCAGTATTGGCTAGGTTTGATGGGGCCTCCTTGGGGCTGGGCTTCTCAATGAACTCAGATATCCGCATATCTCCATCAACCCTAGCGATCCCATACCCAGTCACGTCTGGAACTGGCATGAGTCCAATCGTTAGGAAGGCCTTATTCTCGCAGTGAAATTTTATCATACCCTCCAAGTCTATATCAAATATGTTGTCTCCCTGAACCGCGAATACCGGATCCCTAATATCGTAATATTCCATGTTTATGCGGGCTGAGTCGGCGCTTCCACAGTCATCAGCGTTAGGCTGATACTTTATGTGAACTCTGGGTGTAATACCATACTTCGCCGAGAAACCCACACCTGATTCGAAATGGTCATGTAAGCTCCTATAGTTTACGTAGCCCTTAACGCCAAAGATGAAGTTTCTAACGCCCTGCTTAGCTAATGTTAGGAGCGATATTTCTATGAGTGGAAGGTTGACGAGCCTAATACATGCCTTAGAAACCTCAGCCGTTAGGGGGAGAAGTCTCTTAGCTACGCCGCCAACCGGAATTATAACCTTTAAATTCTCAGGACCATAATTACTGGTTTGAACCCCCATAGTACTCGCACCCTTGGTAAATAAAAAATGAGGATGGGGTTTGGTTTGGGATTAATGGGATGCTAGAGCGTCTAGTAGCCTCCTCTCGGTTACTATACCTACAAGTTTACCTTTTCTTGTAACTCCCAGCCTCCTAATCTTCTTATCGCGCATTAAAATCAGAGCATCCTTTATGGTCTTATCAGCCTCTATCGAGATTAGGGGTGACGACATGATCTCTTCAGCGCGAGTCTTGGTTGGATCCCTACCAATTCGAGCAATCTTTTCAATTATATCCTTCTCGGTTATTATTCCAATAGGGTTTCCTCCGCTCATAACTATTACAGCACCAATATTATTCGTAATCATCTTTTCGATAACTGAAGATATGCTGTCTGAGAATAGCACTGTAACCGGGGGGCTTCTCATGACAGACTCCACTAATCCACTTAACCCCAAAAACTTCACCACAATTAATTTTGTGCGAAAGTGAATATTTATATTTATCTCTATTATATTGTTTATTCTCTCAATCTGATATTTTCCGCAGGCTATAAGCCCATTTTTATCTCTCTTAAAACCTCATCCGGGCTCTTATAGGTCTTTGCAGATATATCAGCCAGCAGATCTTTCAGCCTAACCTGCTTCCCACCTTCGAGCTCAACTAGTCTCCAGCCAACTTTATCGATTAATGCGCTCTTAGTTGTTGGGTAGCGTGCTTTGCTGATAATTGCTTTAGCGGAGTCTAGGCCAAAGGATCCTGTTAGGGGCGGAAAGCGGCCATTCTCTAAAAAGAATAGGAAGCGCTTTGCATCCTCAAACATTGATAGGTTATTGAAGAGCACGTATGCGCCCATCTCCAACCTCTCAAACTGCCTAACCAATTCATAAAGTTTCCTTAATTCATCATTTGTATATTGGTAGTAATATAATCGCTCACCTAAGCCATGTAGGCGGAAGTAGGCTAGGTTAGTTGTGTGGGCTGGTAGAATCCTAAGTGGATCAGTTACGTGGGTTATGCCCAGCTCACTTAATGCATCCCTAAGTATTCTGAGGCCTTCCTCGCTCTCCCATGATGGTCCTCGGGTCTCCCATATTAGGATGAGGTCCTCGCGGTTAATCCCGCTGAAGAATTTTTTCGCATCATCTAGGTTTTTTAGGCTGAAGGATGCTGGTGTCTGTATAAGTATTATTTTTGCCCTTAGGATGCGGCATACCTGCTTAATCCTTTCAAAAGGCTCCCTGGACTGCTCAATCCTCAACCTATACTTGTGGCTTATATCCTGATGCGCCTTAACAGTAAACTCGAAATCTTCAGGAGCCCTCTTCCTCCACTTCTCAGCCGTTGTCTGACTTGGATACTTATAGAATGTGCTGTTTAATTCAACTAGCTTGAAGTTCTCGTAATATTTTGTTTGGGAGACGGGGTATCCGCAGCAGCCAACCTTAATCACATATGCACCCCCAAACAAATCCCTAAAAGATATTTATTGGCGCCAAAAGAATAATTAACGTTTGTCAATAAATGCTCAGCCTACTCCCTTAGTCTAGGCCCCCTACCTTCAGCCAGATATGGTAGGCTTTTGACTCTGAAGGCTACGATCTTATCCTTAAATCTTGTAAGGTATGATAGGAGCAGCCTTTTACCTGCGCTTGTTAGGGCAAATACTGGTATGGCCACGCCCAACTGCATTAGGGCCCTCGGCCCAACAACCTCCCTTATAATTCTGGACGCGCTTGCACAGACAATGTCGGCTCCTAAGGCTATTCTCTCAGCATCCTCCCTAGTTGCGCATGTATTACATACTGAGAAGATGGCTACGCTCAACTCTCTCTTCCTCTCAATCTCACGTATCTTCTCTATGGAATCTGAGTTAAAGCATGCAACCGTGACGGCTATGCGCCTATAGCCTAGATCGGCCGCCAGCATTACACCACTAGCCTGATCTATTTTGGCAGTATTCTCATCCAGAATTGCGCCCCCCACTCTTCTAATATGTTCCATTATACCCTTTATTGGGCTCGTCCTCACTATGCCAGTAAGCCTAGCTCCAATCTCTTGGACAAGCTTTGGGTTTGCCGTTACAACTGTTCCAGCGCCATCGCATACTGTAACCCCGCACTCTATTAGGCCGTCCTCGATACAAGTGGATATTATTTCTGAGCTGCCATATGGAACCACCATTGATGGGTCGAAGAGCCTATGCTCGCAGCAGAAGCCAAACCCTCGAACCTTCATATTCACTATATGCTTTAGGGCTTCAGCGTCTATCTCACGTATACCATATATGCCCTCCATTAGTGGGCAATATGCTACTCTGGGTTTAGATAGGATTCGGAGTTCACGGTCCCTGAGCAGTATCCTAGCGCCGCAGCAGTAGAATTCGTGCTCGCCTATAACCCCCTCAAGATCCATATCCATTCTAATCCCCTAAACTAGAGAAAATCATTTATTGTGTGGTTATCTGATTAATTTTCTCTGCTAAGATTATGCTCCTACCATCTCTCTTCTCAACCCTTATTACTCGATCCGCCTTCTCAGCGAATGCCTCGCTATGCGTTACAGCAATTATCTGCTCTATAGTTTTTAGGCGCGATAGCATCTCAGCTAACCTATCTATTGACCCATCTTCCCTGCCTAGGCTCTCAGTTGGCTCATCGAGCAGTAGCATGCTCAGCCCGCGCCCAGACTTCAAGTGCATTATGAGCTGACCTATGCCCAACCTATATGCCAATGCAAGGAATGTTCTCTCCCCACCCGATAGGTTGGATGTGCTCCTTTCATGCCCCTCCTCACCCTCAATTATCGGCGTATAATTCTCGTCGATCCTAACAGTGAGCGGCGTCCCCTCGGAGCCTGCCAGCTCATCAAGTATCTGCTGGACAATACGCTCAAGATACTTCACAAAGTCCCCCCTAACCCTAGGCTGTATGCTCCTATAAGCCTGCCTAGCCTCATCGATAAATGTTAGAATCCTCTTAACCTTCTCTAGGCGCTCAATCTTCTTCTGGGCCAAGTCTAGGCGCAACCTAAGATTCTCCAGCCTACTCATAATCTCACTCTTTTGGTTCTCTAGGCTCTGAACCCTATATTTTAGGCTGGAGAAGTTGTTTAGGGCCTCGCTATACAATTTCTGGGCCTCCTCAAGCCTTGAATAATCTATTTCGGCGATCCTAGAGCGTATTTCAGCTAGGCGCCCCTTAAGGTTCTCCATCTCTCCCTCCTTGGCGCTTAATTCCTCCATTAACCTGTTTAGGAGGCGCTTCTCGTCCTCGAGATGTCTAAGTATCTCCTCTCTCTTTGGTATAATAGTCTGTAGGTTTGTGAGCGCCGTGAATAATGTGCTCCTTAGGTTCTCGAGTTCCTTAGCGCCCTTCTCGAGTTCACTTAACTGCTGCCTATAGTTGGAGATCTCCTGGTTTAGCTGGCTCATAAGTCTATCCTTATATTCGGGTGAGAGGCTTTGTAGGCATAGTGGGCATCGGCTCTCTCTCACCAAGTTAGATATGCGCTGTATTACCCTTCTAATCTCTCCCCTAACATTCTCCTCCTCACCGTGTAAGCTTGAGATCTGCTCAACTATGCTGTCAATATGCGATTTGAGATCTTCTAAAGCGATATTCGCTGGTAAGCCGCACTCCACAATCCTCCTCCTAACATTCTCCTCTTGGCTCCTCAGGGCCTCTAGGCGCGCCTCCAGCTCGCTCACCTTCATCCTCCTCTCCCTAACCTCAGCGGTCAGCCTGGCGCATATGCTCTCGAGACTCCCAATCTTAGACTTTAGCTCCGCCTCCTCAGCCCTCATCTTCTCGCTTCTTCGATACATTTCCATAAGCTCCTCGAGGTGCCTTGAGGCCTCCTTAAGCCTTAGCTCCGCCTCCCCGAGGCTCTTGCGTGCCTCCTCAATCTCTCCCTCCTTAATTGAGAGTTCCTTAACGGCTTGGTCGTATTGGTTCTGCATGTCCCTCATATTTATTATATCCGGGTCCTTTTCTAATGCTCCCCGCTCGCCCTCATAGAGCCTTTGTATCGATCTTAGGTTGGCCCATGATGTCTCGTAATCTGATATTCCAAATAGCTGGTCTAATCTCCTCTGTCTCTCAGCCGGCATCATATCAAGTATTTCCTTGAGCCTCTCCTGTCTTATCCAAATGATGTCCCTGAAAACCTCCCTATCCACCCCAATTATCGACCTTAGCTGCTCGGCTACGGCCTCACTCTTGATCTCGGCTAAGAGCCTAGTTCCCTCAAAGAGTTTTAGCTGCTCTGGGTCTTGGCTTATGTGTCCACCGCGCCTCCTAAGCCCCCTCCAAATAGTATACTCTTTTCCATTCTCTATGAACTTCAGCGCAACCCTTCCTACATCAGCCCCCTCCCTTAAGAGATACTCGTAGCTTCTACCTATGGGCTCGCCGAATAATGCGAAGTCTATTGCATAGAGTATGCTGGACTTTCCGGCGCCTAAGCCCCCGACTAGGCAGTTGAATCCGTCAGAGAACTTTATGTATGTTTTGACGTGGGATCTTATGTTCTCGAGGAGCACACTGTCAACCTTCATTGGATCAGCCCCTCAATTATCTCCCTAACCCTATCCTCATCCTCCCTAACTAGGAACTGGATTATTTCTAGGGCGGCGCGGGCTCTCCTCTCGGCTTCATCTCGGCCGTAGCGCTGCATGAAGAACTGGAGGAAATATTCATAGGATTTAGCCCTTAAATCCCTCATTTCACCCTCAAATATGCTCCGTATAACCTCCTCCGGGAACTCTATCTCCCTAAGGAGTACGACTGGGTGGACGGCTAGGGCTTTTTCTGCGGCGCTTCTAATCTTTGCAAGATCAACCTCCCTCCTAGATGACTCGGCTGGGAGGGTTCCCCTCAAGATTGGAACTATGACTGCGCCTTCCTCATCCGCCTCTTTAACCAGCCTAGCCGCCAGATCCACTATGTCTTTTGGGGATAACCCACTATAGTCTCTGTCTATAACCTTAAACTTTCTCGTGCTCTCAACCTTTATGCGGTTCACCCTAACCTCTCCATCTCGGCTAACCTCAACATAGTGGAAGCCCTTTTCGGAGTAGGCGTCCTCGTAGTTTACGGTCTCCGTTGAGCCGCTGTAAACCAATATTCCATCTCTAAACCTAACTTGCAGGGATGTATGTATGTGGCCGCCAGCGTAATAATTGAAGCCATTGGGTATTAGGGCTGGTGAGGCCTCAGCGGCCATGCTGGGATAGGCACTTAATATTTCAGGTATATCTAGGGCCATGTGAAAGACAAATATATTAAATTTATCTTTTCTTGGCTCCGGCCTCCTCACCTCATAGAATGCTGGAAGCTGCCTCTCAGTTCTATCCCTAGTCCTAAAGTTTGGGATCCCATAAACATAGCATTGCTCATTCTCCCAGCATGCACCCTCATGCCTAGGCAAATAATAGATTAGCCCAGCGCTATCGAGCGGATTAAGTATTGTTCCAGTTACAATATTTGGGGCGGTATCATGGGAGCCGTCGACAACTAAGACCGGTATGTTAGCCTCCCTAAGCCTCCTAAAGTTCTTTATGGCCCTCTCTAATGTTATGTTTAGGGGCCTAGCATGATGGAATAGGTCCCCGGCTATAATCATGAAGTTGGGCTTCAACTCTAGGGTTTTGTCGACGACTTCAGTGAAGGCCCTATCGAAATCCTCTCGTCTCTCGCTGAGATTATACTGCTCATAGCCTAAGTGGACGTCAGCTAAATGGACAAAGCTGAGGTCGCTCAAGTTTAACCCGCACCCCCTAAACTCTCTACTCACCAGACTAATTAATCTTCGCCTCCCATAGAACAAAATCTTTATTGCACAATGTAAATCAAACATTGTGGGCTCGTTTGCAGAGAGCGGACATAAAAATGCCTATATGTAGATGACTGTGACGATGAGGGATAGGGAGGTATCTTCCGGAATAGCCCTCTCCTCTCCCCTTTAACAGAATCCAACATAAAGTCCCCCTTTCTCCACCAAGTCAGGTTGAAACCGTAAACATTTATTGTTGGGATTGTATAGAAATTGTTGGTTTGGCTTGAGAGGTGGGCGTGAGCTTGCTCTTTAAGGGCGCATTTATTAAATTGCTCCTTCAGATGAGGGGTGAACTGCGCAGATTATGTCATAGCCCGTTTGTGATAGGGTTGCTAAGTCTTTTATGGTTTATTCTTAGAACTGGCACGAAGCCTTCGAGGATAAATTATCCATGTCAGAGGGCTGCTCTAGCAAACATCCACTTATGGCTGACAATATATATTATGCCTTTAATATATCCGTTAATCCATTTAGTTCAGAAATCCCTTAGGTCGAGAAGATTCCTCCCAATACTTGTAATCGCGATCATTATTGGTGGGGCACTTACATTCTGGGGGGTATACGAGATGATGAGGATGAAGGAGATGCGGGAGATAAGTCTTAAGATAGAGGAGAGGCTGGCTATGTTCGAGCCGTGTTCAAGCATATTTGTCGTAACTGGCACTAGGGGAAACGATGATGGAATCTTTAGGCTAATAGATTTAATGGGTGATCATGGGCTGCTCTTCTATAAGTCTCATGAGTATGGTAGAAATAAGGGTCCAAGCGGGCTGATTGGTAGAGATGATGTGGTTATAATAAAGGTGAATAGCCAATGGGATGAGAGGGGAGGAACCAACACGGATCTAGTTAAGGCTCTCATAGAGGCAATACTCAATCATCCAGATGGATTTGTCGGCGAGATCGTTGTAGCCGATAATGGACAAGCCCAATATGGCTCAGGAGGCTTTGGTGGTAGCTTCAGCTGGTTGAGGAATAATGCTGAAAATATATCTCAATCTATTCAAAGTGTAGTGGACTTCTTCGCCAATAAAGGTTATAAAGTCTCCACTTATCTCTGGGATCAGATTACAACTAAGCGCGTTAGTGAGTATTTTGAGGGTGATATGGAGGATGGATACATTGTTAACACGACTAGAAACCCCAGAACCGGAATAATGGTATCATACCCAAAATTTAGGACCGCTTTTGGCACATATATAAGTTTCAAGTATGGCGTGTGGGATCCTGAGACTAGAACATATCATAGTGAAAGGCTTAAGGTGATTAATTTTCCGGTCTTAAAGACCCACAGCATATATGGTGTTACTGCATGTGTTAAGCATTACATGGGCGTAGTCTCCGATAAGTTAACTGCTAGGCTCGGTGCTAGAGCGCATGATACTGTGGATGATGGTGGCATGGGAACAGAGATGGTTGAGACAAGATTCCCAACCCTGAACATAATTGATGCTATATGGATCAATGCTATACCGCGAGGTGGGCCAAGCACATCTTATGATGAAGCGACAAGGGTTAATATTATAGCGGCCAGCATAGATCCCGTCGCCCTAGATTACTGGGCTGCAAAATACATTCTCTTGGAAGTTGCTAGGCAGAAAGGGTATAGGGATCTGAGCACGATCGACCCGGACAATACTGAGAGCGGTTCCTTCGGCCGCTGGCTCAGACTCTCAATGGAGGAGATTAGAAGGGCTGGGTATCAGGCAACTGTCGATGAGAATTACATAAGCGTCTATGTGCTTAACATGGAGACGGGTAAATAATGGGATATAAATGTTCCTTTAAATGGGCGCGTTCCCAAATTATTTAAGAATCAAAAATTTGGTAAAATTTTTCCTTTCATGCTCCGGCAATCACTGTTTTGCTGGGTCTGATTCCACGGGTATCCTTAAATAATGAATCCCAGCTCATATTATTCATTCCAAGAGGGCTATAGATGCTGATATCGGAGATAATCCTAGAGAATTTCATGTCTTATGAGTATGCTAGGATACCGCTTAAGCCCGGCGTCAACATAATCTGCGGGCCTAATGGCGCTGGGAAGTCATCGATTCTCCTCGGAATATCGGTTGCCCTCGGGCAGTCATATACTGAGCGCTCTAAGAGGCTTAGTGACCTGATAAGATGGGGTAAGGATATTGGGCGGGTGACAATAGTCTTAAATAATTCTAGGGTTGGGGGTAGGCGGCCGGTTCCAAAAATCAATAAGGACCAGATTTATTTGACTAGGGTCTTAAGGCGCGATGGAAAGTATTGGTTTGAGATTGATGGTGCCGCCGCGAGTAAGGCGGATGTGCTGAGGCTTTTATCACGCTTTAATGTTGACCCAGATAATATGCTTATAATAATGCATCAGGATATGGCCGAGCAATTCATAATATTATCCCCGCAGGAGAAGCTTAAGCTCGTCGAGTCAGCCGTTGGGCTTGAACCCTACCGCAGAAATGTTCTTGAGGCCCAGAGCAAGCTTAATCGCCTAATAAGTCAGGAGGAGTCGCTTAATAAGATGCTTGAGTCGGCTGAGCAGACGCTTAATTATTGGCGGGAGCAGTATGAGCGCTATCAGGAGAAGAAGCAGCTAACCCTTAAGAGGCGCTTCCTAGAGCGCGAGCTAGCTTGGGCAGAGGTCTCTAGGATGGAGGATGATGTTAGCAGGGTTAGGGGGATGGTTGGGGAGAGGAGGACTAGGCTCAGTGAGATCGAATCCTTAATGGGTGAGAGGGAGAAATCGGTTAAGTCTATTGAGGAGAAGATTAAGGCCCTCAGGAATGAGTGGCGGAGGCTGCTCGATGAGAGGATATCACTTGAGAGGGAGAAGGCCAGATATGATATAGACCTTTATAGGAGCGGTGAAGTGCTAAAGAGCCTAAGAGAGTTCTTTATTGAGGGGGAGAGGGGTTTAAGGGCTCTCTCAAGGCTTCTCCCATCAGGAAGTGCGGATGCTGGCGCTGAGCAGGCGGAGGCTGGGAGGGTTCTTGATGAGATAAACCGATGGCTTAGCGGCCTTAAGTCTAAGATAAGTGAGATGGAGGATATTGTTGAGATATCAAGCATTAAACTCGCGAATATAGAAGTTAAGCTCCTAGATGTGAAGGATGAGATGTTTAGGGTTGAGAGGAGCCTAGATGATCTTGTAGGCGCTCTAATCGAGGATAGGGTTAACCTTGCAGTTCTCGGATACCAGAGGAGTGAGCTTCTGAGTGAGATTGAGGGGTTAGAGAAGAACCTGAACAGCTTAATTTTAAGCCTTAATGAAGCCATTAAGAGGGCTGAGGAGATGGGTTCTAGAATAGCGACAACAAGGAGCCCCAATGAGATACTTGATGAGATTCGGGTTATAGATGGTCGCTTAATGGCTATGGCGGACATATCTGAGGAGGTCGAGAGAATGTATGAGTCATATTCGAAGCTATATCTTGAGCTTAAGGAGAGGGCTAGGATAGCCGCTGAGAACCGGGAGAAGACCCTAGAGGAGATTAGGGTTAGGATGGAGGCGTGGAGAAATGTGATCGGAAACCTACTTGAAAGCGTAAACGCCGAATACCAGAGTATTCTATCGCAGGTATCTGGATCCGGGTTCGTCCGCCTAATAAATGAGAATGATATCGAGGCGGCTGGGCTGGAGATTTACGTTGGGTTTAAGGGTTCACCGCCAATCCCACTGAACATATACTCTCAGAGTGGCGGTGAGAGGAGCACTGCGACAATGGCCTTCCTACTAGCCCTCCAGAAGCATATAAAGTCCCCGTTTAGGGCCATAGATGAATATGATGTTCATATGGATCCTAGAAATAGGGAGGTTATAGCCAACCTCTTAATATCGGCCGTTAAGAATGAGGGTGCGCAGTATCTTGCAATAACCCCGAACCAGATGTTCTTTGAGGGTAAGGATGTTCACATAATAACAGTTCAGAATGTTGATGGGAAATCCCTAATTAGGGAGCTGGTCTAGTTGGGTGGGTCGGTGGGCGGGGAGCGTAGGAGCGTAAGAGAGGCTAGGGAGGAGCTTCTGAGGATAATCGAGTTATGTAGGTCTGTTGAGGCTAAGGGGTTAGACCCATACCTAGTGGACGTTGACGACCTCATAAGGGTTATTAGGGAGTATTTTCCCAGCTGGGAGCGCATTGAGGACCTATGCCTAGACACGGAAGCCCTAAACCACATAGCCTCAATTGTTAGGATGCAGGGTGAGTGGGTTAAGCAGAGGGCTACCGCCCTCTATAGGGATCCATTTCTAATAGAGGAGAGGGTTCGGAGCCTATCGAGGGATAAGCTGGCTGAGATATTTCTTGAGGCTTGGCTTCCAATAGTTGAGTTTGAGCAGCTGACCCTTGAGGGCTTCCGTGAGGCGCTGAAATACTGGAGCAACCTACCTCCCCTAAGCGAGAGGTGGCTGAGGACAGGCTATGTTAGGTCTGAGATGCAGACCTCCACTAGGGAGGAGGCCATTAAGGAGGGTATATTGTCGGGTGAGTCATTCGCAGCTGAGCTGGAGAGGCTTTGGCTTGAGCTCAAGGAGAGGGCCTCTGGGAAAGGTAGGGTTAGGTATTGGGACTTTATAGGCTCAGACACTTATGAGGAGACGGCTAGGAGGGCGTATTTGACAAGCTTCCTTATAACATATGGCTATGCGAGGCTTGAGATCCATTACCTAGAAGATGAGATATTTATATTGCCGAATGAGAAGCCCACGCCCATTGAGGGCAGTGAGCTAATATCTTACCCAATACCAATAAGCTTTGAAGAGTGGAGGAGATGGAGAGAAAGCCGAAGGGCGTAGATAGAAAAGCCTACTATGCTGTGAAGATGAGGAAGGCTGCCCAGCTCCTATTTTATAGGAGGCACTCGATTCCGGGTGCGAGGGGCTGGGAGCTTAGGCGTAGGGTTGGCTCAGACTATCTAAAGGTCATAAACCTGCTGAATGAGTATCTTGAGAAGATAGGCTTAATGGTTAAAGTGGTCTTTGAGGAGGGGGGTCAGCCGGAGAATCCGACGACTGAACAGTATGATAGGGCGAGATTCTACATAACCCTGAGGGATAATTTGAGGGTTGAGGAGGCTAAGATGGTTGGCTGGCGCATAGATGATATGGCGGCCCTATGCGCCTCAATCGCATACATAATATCTAGGGGAGGAAAGGTTCAGAGAAAAGAGCTTGAGGATCTCTTGAAGAGTAAGATTCCCGAGTGGCGCGTTGACATAGATCTTAACAAGTTCATAAGGTTGGGGTATCTTATTGAGGATGAGAATGGGCAGGTTTATTTGGGGTGGAGGACTAGGGCTGAGGTTGACCAAAAGAAGCTGATAGATCTGCTCTTCGAGGCGGAGTCTAAGATATGAGTGGGGCTGGCGATGGGATTTTGGGTTTTAGCCAGTCTAGTAGATACCTCCCTATCTTTCCGAATAGCCTCTCCCTCTATCCTCTAGGGTTATTTGGTGCTTGTGGGTTTTAGACCGAGAGTATGCTGTATGCCTCCTCTAGACTGTTGAGAACGCTCTTCCCCTTGGCCGTAATAACGTAGAGCTTTCTACCATCATTTTCAATTGCCGCAACTAGACCCCTACTTATGAGAAAGTTTAGGATCTCCTGTAGGGTTATCCATGAGAGGTTACTCTTATACATTATGTTTGTTGGTTTGCTATAGCCTGCCCTAATCACCCTTAAAACATCTAGGCAGATTTCTAGCTTAGACCTCTTCCTAGACATTACTCATCATCTATCAAACATCTAATCTGGATATTTTTCCAGAATACTTAAAATGATTGTGAATCAGAAAGTTGTGATGGTAAAACCATAGATTCAATATATAGGAAAACTAGAAATTTCTGGACGATAAAATTGTATTTGGATGGCGCTTAATTTTAGGAGGAGGGGATATTAGATGTCTAAGTATGGGGCGAAAATCTTCTGGGTGATATCCTTAATCCTCACGTTCATCCTAATGGGCTATTTATGGTTTTTCTTCCTGCCGCAGTTTGAGGGTAAGGTGGAGTATCAGTCTATGAGGATCATCGTCCTATTTGTGATCCTAATGCTGATTGCGGCGGCTGGGGCTCAAATAGTCCTATTGAGGAGGCCGTCTAGGCCGGAGGAGTTTGGTAACTAAAGCGATTATGGGATTTTTAAGAGTTTTTGTTTCTCAAGGAGCTTTAGCTCCCCTCTCGTTATGAGTTGTATTTCGAAGGGGTAGTGTGGTGGGATTCCCCTCTTCTCCATAGCCCTCCATATTTTATCGATTAGCCTAGCCCTCTCTAAGCCGCTTCCTGGTAGAGAATCTACGATGATGAGCACGTCTATGTCGCTGTCAACTGTTAAATTGCCCTCTAGGGCTGAGCCGAAGACGTATATTTCAGCCCCCGTAAGAACTTCCCTTACAGCCTCAGCTAAGAGTGGCAGGTAATTGCGCCACTCAAGGAGCATTCTGAG
>Ga0209394_1000692_pt1 | contig 24389 bp, 21 predicted proteins | sample JNZ201metaG_FD_184122 | JGI IMG/M metagenome (GOLD analysis project Ga0209394, IMG submission 184122) | Hot spring microbial communities from Jinze hot spring, China to study Microbial Dark Matter (Phase II) - JNZ 20120812A (SPAdes) (version 3) ... | reverse complement strand
GGGAAGCGCATATGGTTTTCACGCTTAATGGTGGCTTTAAAGCTTTACCCCCATTCGTGGTTAAGCAGATTGAGAAGCCTTGTAGGTTTGAACCTAGAGCAGATACTGGAGAATACTTTTCGACAGGTTCTTATATCCTTGATGAAATGCTTGGTGGTGGTTATCCAAAGGGCTCTTCAGTCCTCATCGAGATTGCTGATGCTAACGTTTCAACATTAAACTATCACCTCATCGTATACCCCACAATATGGAATTTCTTAGCCCAAAATAGGGGCGCAATAATATTTCCATCAGCCGGAATAGATTACAGTCTCATCCTAAAACGGATGAAGGAGGTAGGTTTAAAGGAAGATGAGATAAATCGTCTCTTAAGAATACTTGTCAAGGATCATGCTGGAATTAGGTCAGCTCCATATCTTGTGACATGTAGGGGTGAGAACTTTTCAGAAGATTATATAAAGCATCTGGAAGCTGAGCGTGAGCTTCGTGAGATGACTGGACAACCAATACTTCATTTCGTCGGCGCAGACATGTTTATAGATACATATGGGCCGAGGGATGCCCTCTCAGCGATCAGAAACCATTCTGTAAGAGTTAGAGAGAAGGGCGACTTATATATGATACTACTCAAGCCGGGCCGACCGAGGTTATCCGAAATCCTAAGCGCATTTTCAGAAGTCCACCTAAAGATTACACGAAAATATGGCTGTGTTATAATTTATGGCATAAAGCCGAGAACGCCTCTATATGCGCTTGAAATGGATATATCAAAAGGATACTTTATGCCAAAACTTACACAAATAATCTAAGATTCCATTTGACATATTTCACTGAAATCGCTTTTATCAACAGCTTTCAGCATCAATTAAAGGAAGTAGAATTATCGTGAGGTGCCCATGTGTTCCACGTGACTAACACCCAGCCTCACGGATGGGGACGAGCCGCGCCCCCCTCAGCTGAGCTCTCTCACACGTGGAATTTTCGGCACCTCACGCCCGCCGTGTCCCGCACCTGGGTAACCCTCCCTCATTGAAAGGCGTGCGCCCTCTCAGTCGAGTCCGTCTATGCGGGCCCAGAGGGGTTCCGGCGGGGTTATGGCTCATCTCATCGCCATTTTATCATTAATTAATTTAGGAATAATAAATTTTTCTCTAATGCCTATTCTTGAGGATTCTCCATATTTTATCGATGTCTATTTCCAGCGCTGCTGCTGGGTTCCCTAGCCCCCAATTCTCTAGAACCTTTGGGTGTATTTCTCCTATTATGCCAATCTCCTCCCCATCAACAATTATTTTTCCAGCACGTCCTTCGATGAAACTTCCATGCTCAGTCTCCTCAAGCATATATTTTAGGTTTATGTTTATGAATAATGCATCTAAAACCGACTTTATTTCTGAGAAGCTCGCATCCGAGTGTATCGTTATACACGCTAGCTTCTCTACATCTCTTGCCTTGTTTGGCAGATTATCGTCGCGTATGACGCAGTAGCCTACTTCAAAGATCCTCTGTGGATACTCCGCATGCGTATTATGGCTTAGAAACTCCATAAGGCTTGGTATCATCCAAGTTCTTAAGCATGTCATAGAGAGAACCTTTGGGTTGACAACCTCAATAGCACCGCTGCATGGAATATTCATTTTAGTAAAAAGTGTTGTCGTGTTACTCATCGTGAATGTTAGGATTTCTTGGTAACCTAAGCCAACCATTATTTCCCTAATAAGTTTCCTTAACTCCGTCTCCATCGTTAGACCGCCAGTAGTTACTATCTGGGGCCATCTAGGCTCCATTCTATTCAGGTCATAGGCTATCGCGATGTCCTCAACGATATCTATCGCATGCATTATATCCGTGCGATAGCACGGAACTTCCACAGTAATTGTCTTCTCGTTTGCCTCTACAACGCCATATCTGGATCTTTCAAGTAGGTCTACGATCTCCTGCACGCTTAAGGGTATACCTATAACGTTCCTAACATATGCCGTATCCAGCGTAACTTTCTCAGTCCTTAAGTCCGGGGTAACTATAACCCCTAGATCCTCATAGGGGTAATGTATCTCGGTGGAATATATTAATCCTCCCCTATCAGCCAGAGATAAGACTATGTTTGTTAATGTGTGGAGAACCGCCTTAAGCAATGTCCCAGTAACCTCCACAAAAACATTCCTTGTTTCAACAGTGACTTTTCCAAGGTCGGCCGAGTTTATTATTGGTGGAAAGCTTAGCACCCTCCTCCTAGAGTCTATTAAGATCGGCCAGGAATCAAAGGGCTTAACTATGTGCCCATACTCTATCCCCTTCGGGTGCTTCTCAAGTATCTCTGCTAAAGTTAACTCTTCGCTGAAGCCAAGCGGAATAAATCTTGTCTCATCCGGCCGCGAAACAGTATAGTATACTGGAGGAGAGATTAGGTCGAAGTCGTATAGGCCGATCGAAGTCCTGCGCCTTCCGCGTCCATAGGTTTGATCCAATTTACTTTGGAAGCGCATAATGTGACGTATTGCAGCGTCGCTTAGCCTAACCCCCATAACCGCGGCGCATGCAATATATGGCCTTATATCTCTAAGTCTCCTATCCACATAAACTATTACGTTGGGCGCTCCCGTCACCTCGTATTTCTTTAGCCCCCTCTCAATGCCTAATACTCCTTTCAGAGCCCGTGCTATACCCTCAACGCTCCAGAGGTCTGCGCGATTACTATCCTTGATATCTATCTGGATTTCATTTTCACCTAAGCGTTTAACCTCGCCCTTTAAGAATGATAATAGCTCATTCAGCCTCTCTGGGTCATCTGGCAATTTTGTCCCGAGGAGCTCTTCTAGATCCTCTTTCTCAACCTCTATAGTAGGCATATTATATCAGCCCCTTACGCCTAAGCCAATCTAAATCATGAGTGAATATATAGCGTATATCATCTATCCCAGCCCACATCATGAATAGGCGATCAACGCCAAGCCCCCATGCCAGAACAGGAACGTTTATTCCAAGTGGTATTGTTACCTCCGGTCTGAATATACCAGCCCCGCCGAACTCCATCCAACCATAACCCTCTTTATATGCTGAGAGCTCAACGCTCGGCTCTGTGAATGGAAAGTAATCCGGCTTGAATCTTACTTTATCCGCGCCAGCGATATCTATAGCGAAGCGCTCAAGTATGCCGAGCAGATCACGTAGGGTTAATCCTTCGCCGACAACTATCCCCTCAACCTGATTAAACTCGCTTAGATGAGCCTTATCAATGAGCTCCGGCCTATAGCAGCGGCCAATGGCAAAATATTTTCCTGGTATCTCTAAGTCATCGCTTAACAACATTCTTACGCTGACCGCGGTTGTATGGCTTCTTAAGACTAGCCTAGCAGCCATCAACGTTGAGAACTTATATCCCCAGCCCTTAGAACCCGTCCTCCATCCACCCTCATGCGTCTCTTTTATCCGCTCCACTAGATCCATATAAGGTGTTAGATCGCCATACTCAGGGTCTTTGATGAGATACATGTCATGTATTTCTCTGGCTGGATGATCTTGCGGCATATATAATCCATCACAATTGAATAGGCTTATCTCGACAATGGGCCCCCTCATTTCCTTAAAGCCTAATGCGATAAGCTTCTCACAGACCTCGTCCAGAAATCTTAAGTATGGGTGCTTTTTGCCGGGCCATACTCTGGGTGCAGGAGCCCTAATATCATATCTCGCTATCCTTTTCTCACGCCACTTGCCAGTAACTATTAGCTCCGGCGTCAGCTGCGTAATCTCTTCAATGGGCTCTAAACCCCTCTCAAGCAGGCTCCACCCATCTTTAGTCAGCTCGATCTCCCGAAGGGTTTCCTCACGCAAAACGATTATTTTCCTACCCTTAAGCAAATTGAAGGCTTTCTTCAAGTCCTCATCTAGATCTTCCAGGATCAGTTCACCAGCATCTTTAAGCATCCTCAGCAGCTTCTCGTCGCTTCCCTCATCAGGTTTCCTCAAAATTTTAATTTTTTGGCTCTTTGAGTCTATTGCCACCCAACCCTTCCGCACGGCCCAGCCCAATGCTATTGGAGCCAACTCGCCCTTTATTGAGGCTGCCTCCAGCACCCCGTTTATCGATGACTCGCCCCCCATCCTCTCCAGTATCTCCGCGAGAATCCTCTCTGGAAGACCCCTCTCAGCATACTGTTTGCCTTCCTCATTAAGCGAGACCTTCGTCACCTTCTTCTCATGTATTCTAGCAAGATTCTTTGCTTCAAGTGAGAGGGCTGCTCGAATTATGGCTGCTGAAGCTAGACCGCTGATCTCGGCAATTCTATTAATAGTTGCCCTCCCACTAGCATCCCTTAATGCTACAAGAAGCCTTCTCTCATTCTCCCGCAAACTCATTTCTCCCCATCTCCACCAAAAACGCTAGCTGCTTCAGCTGCCGTGAACATTATCTATTTCTTTAAATTCATAGATTTCAAGCACACTAATAAGAATTTGGGTCAAGACTACAAGGAGACTTAAAGAGTAGGATCAACAAAAACTTGATTTGCAATTTAGAGAGATGCTTCAACGATACTTTTTAGGATGACGTTTATGGCTCAAAATGCCTGATAATAGCATGGCTATTTAGACCTGAACCATTCCTCAAGGGTTCTTTTTGCCCTTGTCTCCTTCATCCCCCTTATAGCCTCCTCCAAGGCTTTGCGCACCCGGTCTTCTGAGAAGTTTCTTTCCCCGCATAAAAAGTCTATAACGCCACCTACATCTGGCTCCTCCCACTTTATGACATAGTTATCTGTTACGTTTGGATGAAGGAAGATCTCTTTTATCTTCGATGGCTCAACGGGGAACTCAGCACCCTTTATGGTTGGTAGGGCTCTTTCCAAGCTCCCGTAAGTTTTTATCAGCTTGAGAGCAGTTTTTGGCCCAATCCCCTTAACACCATCGGGATTATAATCTGTCCCAACAAGTATCCCTATTTCAATCAGCTGCTCATGAGTTACACCAAGCTCTTTAAGAACCCTCTTTAACTCGATTATTTCTGGGTTAACCTCGACATAAACATCTTTTCTTGGAAGTTTCCTTCTACCACTTATCGTTAGATTTCTTAGGAGGCATGGAGCGCCGAAAAGTAGGCTATCATAATCTTGGCTTGCACAGTAGTCTGCATCACCCTTCTTCGCTAAATACGCCGCCTGGGCCTCTCCTTCAGATGGGGCCTGAACCCAAGGTACGCCCATTAATGTTAAGAGGCGCTTGGCATCCTCAGCCATATAATCCTTTAGGTGGGACGTCATTTGGGCATATTTTCGAGCATCCTCTATCCTACCCTCCTTTAAAGCAATTTCATACTTCTTTATGGCCTCTTCCTTCACTTTCATCCTACTTTTGATTTCAGCTTCCTTCAGGGCTGGGGGTTTTCCATCAAAAACATATATTGGTCTTATGCCGAGCCCAAGCAGGTTACATGTTCTATAAAATAGCCCGCTCAGGTGGCTTGTTACTCTGCCTGAACTGTCCATGAGGGGGGTTCCATCAGGCTGCCTTATTATTGCAAGAAACTGGTAAAGCGCGTTATAGGCATCTATGGCAATAGATTTACCGCGAAGAGCATTTAAATCAATTATAGTTCTAGGGACAAGATCTCCTAAATCAACGCCCATTAAAATCAATCTCCAATGTTTGAATGCCGCTAAATAAATAATGTTATTGGTGCATAAATTTCTTATCGCTTTTTATAAAGCTTGTTTGGGGGCACTCGCTATAGTTTCAAAGCATGTTTATGTATGGACGCTAAAGATATAGTGATCTGAAAAGTTTGGGTTTTCTTCCACTCACCCTTCTATAAAATTCGACAAACCTGTCTATAGTCATCTCCGTGACAACTATTATCTCCTCTATCGGTATATCCACATCAATCGACTCATCACCAAACAGTATTGAGGCTCCTGAAGGTATCCCATCTTCACCCTGCCAGAATGCCACCATTATCCTCACACCATTCAGTGGATTAACCTCAAAGCTCCATGTTGCCGTCTGGTGGCTTATCATACGTCCCCCTAAAGCATTTACTGCTCTTTCAACCTCAGGAATCCCTGATCCATCCATCTCAACGGCTAAATAGTTGATCATCCTTTTCTCGTAGAGTTGCGCTGATGATCCTCCCTTTAGCTGGGCGATTCCGACAAGGCGCCTTCCATAACTGGCAACTCTACCCGCTAAGACTCTCTCTAATGCATTAAACATATATATGATGAGCTTAGATGCATCAACATCTCTCTCTAAGGGATCTATAAAGAAAACCTCTAAGCTATCATCGCTCACTAAAACCTGATACTTTATGCCTAAAACAGAAGCCTCGAAGCCTATACAACCCTTTAATATTTCCCCGCCAAAGGCGCTTTTAATAATCCCTGGATCCCCGCTGACAGCGCTCTTAACTGAGACATTAAACTTCTCTAAATATTCTCGAGGAATCTCTAAACGCTTCATCAACGAACATACGCCCTATATCCTCTTCTAAACCTTTAATGAGGGATCCCCACTATAAAAAGTTTTTATGTCAGCATCCCCCTTTTTAATCAAGGTTTGGAGGAGACTGGATGGGTGGAATTTCGCCTTTCAAGTTCCTCGTATCACGCGAGGAGGCTCTAAATTTGCTCTTAAATTCTATTAAGCCTATTGACCAGACCGAGACAGTCCCTATTGAGAGGGCTGTCGGCAGGGTTTTGGCACAGAATCTCGTGGCTAAAATAGATGCCCCACCATTCGATAGAGCTGCTATGGACGGCTATGCTGTAAGGGCGGAGGACACCTATGGTGCCTCCGAGTTTAATCCCAGGGTGCTAAGGCTTGTCGCCACACTACGTGCTGGTGAAACGACGGATAAACGCTTAGAGAAGGGCGAATGCATTCGCATAGCTACTGGATGCCCGATCCCGCCCGGCGCAGATGCCGTTGTTATGGCCGAGTTCGCGGAGGAGAGGGGGGATGAAGTCTTAATATACAAGCCTGTCCACCCACTTGAAAACATCTCGCCGAGGGGCGAGGACATAAAGAGGGGTGAGGTGGTGATAATGGAGGGAGAAGTTTTAACGCCAGCGAAAATAGGGGTCTTCGCGGCTCTCGGCTTGAGGAAGGCTCTAGTCTACAGGAAGCCCCGTGTGGCAGTTATATCCACCGGGGTTGAGATCGTGGAGCTCGGTTTTGATCTTAGGGAGGGATGCGTCTACGACGTGAACTCTTATACTTTAGCATCAGTTCTCTTAGAGAATGGAGCCGATGTTACTAGAGCCCCAATTATCCCAGACTCCTACGAAGCCCTCAAATCAGCTTTATATAGATATCTAGATCACGATATGATAGTGTTTTCTGGGGGCAGCTCTGTTGGGGAGCGAGATATTCTGGCTAAAGTTATAGAGGATGAGGGTGAACTAGTATTTCATGGGGTTCAGATAAAGCCTGGGAAGCCAACCCTTTTTGGCATAGTTAAGGGTAAGCCCGTTCTCGGGATGCCGGGCTACCCGGCATCATGCTTGAGCAATGCCTACGTCTTTCTTGTCCCGGCGGTAAGAAAGATGGCTAGGCTCCCTCCAAAGAAGCCAAACGTGATTAGGGCTAAGATGGGTAGACGCTTTGTCTCCTCAACTGGCAGAGAACAGTTCCTTACGGTTAAAGTGGTTGATGGAAAAGTATATCCGGTCTTCAAGAAGTCTGGCGACATAACAAGTCTCTCAAGGGCTGATGGATATATTATCCTACCAGTAAACCTAGATGTGATAAATGAGGGGGATGAAGTAGAAGTAATCCTGTTTGAGTAATCCCGCCTAAACCCCCATAAAAATATTAGGGTATTACAAGAAATAGAAGACCACAGTGTCGCTGGACCAGAGGAAGAATGAAAATAATTTAAGAGGTTTTATGCGATCGTTGATTTATTACGGTTTTTTCCCTTTTGGTCTTAGCGTTACTTTATCTGAAATTATTAGAGGGTTTGGCTCTTAGATCACTAGGGGCTGTGTGGGTATGCGGATGGCTTCCAGAAACCCCCAGAAAGACAGAACCCTTCTCGGTTATATCTTTAACACTCGCGATCTATTAAGGATATTTATTAGTGTTGCCTTCATTGATCTTAAGATTTTATGCTATATTTTTGATTTAACCTGAAATATATTTAAGTAGGCTCATCATCTTTCTTTAGATGGAATAGCGTTTGAGGAGTCCGTTTGGGTAAGAAGAAGGTTGTTAGTGAGGAGGAGATTAGTGAGGAATTAGTGCTTCCATCCGAGAATGATGTTCTTGGGATAGTTGTGAAAATGCTTGGTTATGATCGTGTTCTTGTTAAGTGCCAAGATGGTTATGAGCGCATATGCCGTATAAGAGGTAAACTTAAGCGAAAGTTGTGGATAAGGGTTGGCGACGTTGTTCTAGTCTCCCCATGGGATTTCCAACGTGAGTCCAGGGGCGACGTGATCTGGAGGTATACTAAGGGGCAAGTTGAGTATCTGCGTAGGAATGGTCTCCTGACACTGCAATAGATGTGAGGTCATTTAATGTCTCTCAAAGATAGGATTAGGAAGGAGATTGAGCGTGAAGAAAGGAAGTATGAGACTGAGCAGAGGATGAAGGAGAAGAGGAGCGAGGAATATGAGGTTCTCGAGGAGGTCTTTGATAAGTCGACTCTGATGACGATATACGAGTTTATGAATGATGGCATAATAAAAGAAATTTATGGCGTCGTAGATTCTGGTAAGGAGTCGAGAATATATTGGGGGGTTGGGCCGAACAACGAGGAGATAGCAATAAAGATCTTTCTTACAGTTTCAGCTGAGTTTAGGAGGGGAAGGCTCCCATATATCCTTGGGGATCCAAGGTTTAAGGATGTTAAGAGGGATATAAGGCACTTAGTCTATCAATGGGCTCAGAAGGAGTTTAGGAACTTGAAGTTGGCATATGAGGCTAAGGTTAGGGTTCCGCGCCCAATAGCCATAAAAAAGAATGTTCTCATAATGGAGTTTATAGGCAGGAACGGTGTCAGCGCACCTCTATTAAAAGATATCGAGCTAAAGAATCCCGAGAAGATTTACCGTAACATTCTACTCAATATTAAGAGGCTCTATAGGGGTGCTGGGCTAGTTCATGGAGATTTAAGCGAATATAACATAATGATTTGGAGGGGTAGACCAGTCTTATTTGACTTCTCCCAGGCAGTGCCAACCGGACATCCAGCGGCAGAACAGCTCCTCACCCGAGACATCGAAAATATAAATAGGTTTTTCTCTAAGCTAGGCGTAAATGTCATTGATGTAGAGGAAGCGCATAGGGTGATTGTGGGTGGCTCGGAATCTTCTCGTTAAGATACCGAAGGAAAGAATTGGCGTTTTAATTGGAACCGAGGGTAGCGTTAAGGAATATATACAGCGAAGGCTGCCAGTCATCCTCGACATTGATAGTGAGACGGGCGATGTGACAATAACTTTAAGGGATGAGGCTGAGGATCCATCCCTGCTATTTAAGGCTAAAGATGTGGTTTTGGCCATTGGGAGAGGCTTCTCACCGGAGAGGGCTTTTAGGCTCCTTGATGGAGAAGACATTATATTGGATATAATTGATTTAAGGGAATTTCTTGGTAAATCTGAGTCAGAGTTGACGAGGGTTAGGGGGAGGATAATTGGTAAGGAGGGGAAGGCTAGGAGGATGATTGAGGAGCTGACTGGCGCCCTAATATCCGTTTATGGGCATACCGTCGCAATAATAGGGGACTTCGACCAAGTTAACGTTGCAAGGGAGGCTATCCTAAAGATAATAAATGGGAGCGAACACTCAACAGTATTCAAGTTCCTTCAGAAGAAGAGACAGGAGATGAAGGCTAGGCGCCTCGAGCTCTGGGAAGGCGGGTCTATAACATCCCGGTCTAAATAGGCATATTATGAAGATTGAATTATCCTAGTTAATAAACGAGAGGAGAGACAAAATCCCCTGTAAGGTTCTGGGGGTGCAGATAATAAGCCAAGTTTTTCAGGAGATAAGCCCGGCAGACTTTTTCTATAGGAATAAGGAGATAGCTGGTTTTTCTAATCCTGCTAGAGCTATTTTTTCAGCCATTAGGGAACTTATTGAGAATTCGCTCGATGCGACTGAACCATTTGGGATTCTCCCAGACATTTATATACGTCTATCATCTACTGGCGAGACTGAGGAGGAGGGATTTTACACTCTCAGGGTGGAAGATAATGGTTCAGGAATACCATCAGAATATATTCCCTTAGCTTTTTGCCAATTCCTCTTCAGCTCAAAGTATAAGCTTAAGCAGACCCGTGGCACATTTGGTCTAGGCGGAACAATGACTATACTTTATGGTCAGATAACAACCAATAAGCCTGTTGAAGTCTTATCGAGCACAGGCGACTCGAAAATATATGGGTATAGGCTGATGATAGATATCGAGCGGAACCAGCCGATAATCCTTGAGAAGAAGGTGTATGAGAATGATGGGCAGTGGCATGGCACGATAGTTGAGGTTAACCTTGAAGGAGATTATTCTAAGGCGAAGCCGAAGGTTATCGAGTATCTTAAGCAAACAGCTATCGCCAACCCTTACGCCAATATCATGTTTGTCGACCCGAAGGGCCGCCTATATAAGTTTGAGAGGACTGTATCAGTGCTCCCACCACAGCCTAAGGAAACACTCCCACACCCGCATGGCGTCGATGTTGAGACAATATACCGCATAATACGCGTAACCAAATGTAAAACCCTCTTGGATTTTATGCAGGAGCACTTCCACAGGGTTGGCAGGCAGATAGCAAAGAGCTTCCTAGAGTTTGCCGGCTTCCCAGAGGATACAGATCCAAAGAGGCTTAAGCCTGAGGAGATAGTTAAGCTTGTTCAGGCAATGAAGAGCTTTAATGGGTTCCTTCCCCCAGACGCGAGCTGCCTATCCCCATTGGGAGAAGAGATACTTAAGGCTGGGATCATGAAGGAGCTTGAGCCGGAGTTTGCGGCGGTTACTCAGCGTAAGCCATCAGCATATTCTGGGCACCCCTTCATCGTTGAGGTTGGGGTGGCGTATGGCGGCAAGGTTCCAGTAAGAAGCGATAATGATATAACGTTATATAGGTTTGCTAATAAGATCCCTCTTGTTTACGACGAGTCTGGTGACGTCAGTTGGAAGGTGATTAAGTCGATTGATTGGCGGAGATATAATGTTGAGCCAGGCATGCCCATTGCAATAATAGTCCACATATGTAGCACAAAGATTCCATGGAAGACTGTTGGAAAGGAGATGATTGCGGATAGGCCTGAGATAAGCCGGGAGATACTGAATGGTGTAAGGGAGGTTGCCCGTAAGCTTAAGGTTTACTTGTCGAGGAAGGAAAAGGTTAAGCGTGAGAAGGAGCGTCTCTCGGTCTTCTTGAGATACCTGCCTAAGATAGCCGAGTTCTCAGCTAAGCTTGCGAGGGAGGAGAAGGTTCCAGATATAAAGAATCTTTTGAGGAGGGTGAGGAGGTTTGGAGAGGGTTAAATTCTCTGCAAGGGAAAAGAGGAGAGAGGTTCTTGCAAGGCTTGAGGGCTTTGGGCATGAAATATATAGGCAGTTGGAGAGAGGTTTATTCCCACAAATAGTTATGCCCAGCAGGTCGACCGACAACATATATTATGATGAAAACCTGAGGCAATACGTGCTCGGAGAGAAGAAGAAAAGGAGAAGTGCTGGTAACATTGGGCATATTAGGTCTGTCGCTCAGCTAGTTTGGATGGCCTTCTTCGTTCATGAATTGACATCTAATCAGAAGACATCAACTCTTAGAGATGTCTTCTACTCAGCCCAAGCATATGATATCCCCTTTGAGAGCCAAGATGAATCTGACAATATAATAACGGACTTAGAGAGCATTTTAGGTTGCGCTAGAGAGGATTTTAATGTCTTCCCTGAGGAGAGGTCTGCAGTTTTCGGCGACCTGACAATAGAGTATACTGTTCCAAACTATGAGGGGAAGCGGCTTAACCTAACATCGCATCCTGACGGTGTGATGATTGGCCCGGCCCTGACATCAGCAGAATTTATTGAGACAAGCGCCGATAAAATTATAGCGGTTGAGAAGGGAGGTCTATTCACGAGGTTTATTGAAGAGAGGGTTCACGAGAAATTTAACGCTATATTAGTCTTTCTCGGAGGGCAGGCCCCCAGATCAACAAGATACTTTATTCGTAGGCTGAACCAGGAGCTTAATTTACCAGTCTACATATTTACTGATGCCGATCCATGGGGTATGCATATAGCCATGGTGATAATCTCGGGCTCGGCTAATGCAGCCCACTTAAGGGATTTAACGACACCTGATGCAAAGTGGGCTGGGGTCTGGGCGTCGGACATCGTAAAATATAAGTTGCCAAGCGAGAAGCTTGATGATCTTGATATTAAGCGGCTCAATGAGCTCATGCGCGATCCAAGGTATAAGGAGGATGAGCTCTGGCAGAGGGAGCTCAACATGTTTATGAAGATACAGAAGAAGTGTGAGCTGGAAGCCTTCTCAAGGTATGGATTAACCCATATAGTAGATAAATATTTGCCAGAGAGGTTAAGGGAAATAGAATAAATGCGAACCAGGCTGGGGGGACATTGGAAAAGGCTAGTAGAGAGGGAGGGCCAATACTGCTAATTTTCATGGAGCGGCTTATCGGCCTTATATTGATAATACTTGGCATAATATTACTATATGAAACCTATAGCGCCTGGACCGGTCTCGGCGAAATACTCTTCACAACCTTCACGGCGATAAGCATAATCCTCATACTCCTAGGCCTAATAATGATCCTCTCAAAACAATGGAACTATACTAATATTCCTTAAAGAAAATCTATATCAGTTACGATCTATGGTGAACAATCCTCAGCAGCTCACCTTTGGGCATATTGAAGACATGAACGCTGCCAACCTGTCAATTTAGGGGGTTATGAGATCAACTGACACCATCACTATTTAAGGTCATCGCACAATCACAACCAACAAAACAATAATACAAGATTACTATCCCACCCCGAGACTTCGGCGGAAACATGTATTTTGGGTGCATATTAGAGGTTGCCGAAACAACACCACAAATCTTAAATTATAAAATAAGCCCAGACAATAGAATAGAGCAAGAAAAACCCTCGGAATCTCATAAAGAGAATTGAAAGGTTTCCAGATGTTTTCAGATGGGGATCCTTACTAGTAAGAATCTCATAAAGAGAATTGAAAGCGTGGCGCTGCATATCACTCAACCCTTATGATCCTGACAAGTGAATGAGAATCTCATAAAGAGAATTGAAAGTGTAAACAACCCTTTCAATACCGTGCTTGTCTTTGAAGAATCTCATAAAGAGAATTGAAAGATGGGCGACCTTTTCGGCGACTGGGTTCCAGGAGAATGGATTGAGTCGAATCTCATAAAGAGAATTGAAAGTGATATGGGCTTATGGGCTTTCCTGAACTTCTGCATTTTCAAGAATCTCACAAAGAAGATTGAAAGGATTGGTTAATAGAAAATTTTTGAATTTTTTAAGATCCGACTACAGTGGTCGGTGAATCTCACAAAGAGAATTCTCTTCTTTCCGTAGAGCGCCAGCCGATCTAAAGTGGAAAGAGCTAAAAAATTAAAGGGGCTGTTAAACTGAGCTTTCCAAAGACGCTTATTATTGCCAGTTTCCTTCCCTTATTAAGTAAAAATTATATTTTTATAAATGTAAAATATATAAACAGCTGGGTGGTTAAAATGGCAAAACAAAAGAAGAAGTTTGAAGTAGATACAAAGTACATACATGGAATGCTTGAGCCGGAATTTATCGGAAAGCCTGAAGATATTTTAAAGAAACCAAAGGTTGAGATTCTGGGGAAAGAAGTTGAAGTTTATGACCTCTCTTGGCCTTTTGGACCCGGCGTTCCTCTCTGGCCCTATTTTGAGGATATAAAAATTGAGAGAATACATTATCACGCGAAGTCCCGCGTATTAACTCAGAGAATAACAACAGTTATGCACGTTTCCACTCATGCTGACTCGCCGATACATGTCGAGGAGGGATTTCCAACAACTGATCAAATACCAATAGAGAGATATATGGGGAAAGGTGTCGTGGTCTCGATACCGAAGGGAAAATGGGAGATAATAACGGCTGAGGATCTAGAAAAAGCCGATCCGCCGATAGAGGAGGGAGATATAGTAATAGTTAATACCGGATGGCACCGCTACTGGGGTGACACAGTAAAATATTTCTGCTATGCGCCAGGCTTTTATAAAGAGGCTGGTGAGTGGTTCGTTAAAAAGAGAGTTAAAGCTGTAGGCATAGATACCCAAGCCCTGGATCATCCGCTTGGAACAAGAGAAGTTTGGTGCCAGGGAGAGGGGGATGAGAGGAACCGTGTCTTACCATGGCTTGCAGATGAATATAAGAGAGAGACGGGGCGGGACGTTCGAGAGGACTTCCCATACTGGGAGCCTTGCCACAGACTATTATTAACGCATGGCATAATGGGCTACGAAAATGTGGGCGGCGATATAGATAAAGTGACAGGTATGCGATGCACTATTATAGGGCTACCTTTAAGATGGCTCGGCGGAGACGGATCAATAGTCAGGCTAATTGCGATAGTGGAAAAGAGGTAGTTTCACGGCTTTTAACAACAAATTTATAATCCCTAATTTTTATCATTTCAGAATAAACCAATATTATAATATTATGTTTTACAGAATTTACCTTTTGGGGGTATAATGATGGAAAAATTTAATATTCAGAGGATTGCTGTGATAGGCGCTGGTATTATGGGGCATGGTATCGCCCAAGTTTGCGCCCTAACAGGCTATGAGACGATAGTTACGCGGAGGCGTAAAGAGCTCTTTAAAGAAACCTATGAACAAATAAAATCAAACATGAAGGTTTTGATAGAAAATGAGATTATTACGAGGGATGAAGCTGAAGCTGCCCTCTCTAGAATAGAGTTTAGGGAAACCATTCCTGATACAGTAAAGGATGTGGACTTCGTATTTGAAGCCGTCGTAGAAAACATGGACGTTAAGAAGAGTGTATTCAGGGAGATTGATCAAGCATCACCACGCCACACAATCCTCGCCTCAAATACCTCAACTTTCAGTATAACAGAATTAGCCTCTGTAACGAGAAGACCAGAGAAGGTTGTTGGAACACATTGGTGGAACCCACCATACCTCATGCCGCTAGTTGAGATAGTTAAGGCTGAAAAGACGTCCCAAGAAACAATTGAAGTAACTAGGAATTTGATTTTAAATCTTGGTAAAGTGCCAGTAGTATGTAAAGATACGCCGGGTTTTCTTGGAGTAAGGCTCCAAGCAGCTCTCGTTATAGAGGCTATTTCGATGCTAGAGCAGGGATTAGCGTCGGCGGAGGATATAGATACAGCGGTTAAGATGACCTTGGGGCTTCGTCTCCCAATATTAGGACCATTAGAGATAGTTGACCTCGGCGGCATGGATACCTTCCTTTACGCTTACACGTACCTCTATAATACTTTAGGGGAAAAATTCAGGCCGCCAGACCTCCTAAAACGAAAGGTGGAGCTAGGTGAACTGGGAATAAAGACTGGGAAAGGATTTTACACCTACACTAGCGAATCTATAAGAGCGGCAATTAAGCGTAGGGATGAATGGCTCATTGAGCAACTTAAAAGTAGAGGTCTATTAAGGCCGAGGAGAAAGCCTACTGAAAAATAAAATAAATAGAGGAATCTACTAAATATTCTGATTGGTGTCCCATATGGCATGGAACTATAATGATCCACTTGAGTACGTGCAACGTGTTAGAAGAGGGACACTTCCCCCGCTCATAATATCAGTTGCCTTGACTGGAGGTGTTCATGGGAAAGAGGTTAATCCAAATTTGCCAGAAACTCCTGACGAGCAAGCCCAACAGGCTTATGAGGCATACTTAGCTGGTGCATCCATAGTTCATGTTCATGCAAGGGATCCGAAAACAGGCTACGCTACCCCCTCAACGAGCCCAGATGATTATCGCATAATAAACAGGAAAATTAGGGAGCTATGCCCGGACATTATAATTAATAATACAACTGGAGGAGGACTCGGGTTATCAACAGAAGAACGTATGAGATCGCTTGAAGCAGACCCGGAGATAGCTAGTCTCAATATGGGTCCATTAGCCTGGAAAGCGCTTCTAAAAAGGAGGGAGCCGCCGCTTACTGGGAGACCTGAAGATGTTCTAGTGGACAGTATTTGGCCACCTACATTTTCCTGGAGGGAAACAGAGCTATTTGCCCAAAAAATGTTAGAAAAGAATATTAAACCTGAGATGGAGGTTTACCACCAAGGGCAATTTCAACTGGTTTATAATTTGATAGAGAAGAATCTGGTTCGCCCACCCTATCTTATCCAGTTCGTTATGGGGCCACCGAGCTCTGTTTTACCGACGCCCCAAAACTTAATATCAATGCTATATCATGCTCCACCAAATTCGATTATAAGTGTTGCAGCGATAGGTCCATTCCAAACACTCCTTGCAACAATCGCCATTGCAATGGGGCTGCACGTTAGAGTTGGACTTGAAGATAATATATACTATAGAAGGGGAGAACTAGCAAAAAGCAACGCTCAGCTTGTTGAGAGGATCGTCAGGATATCTAAGGAGCTTGATCGCCCTATAGCTACGCCAGCGCAAGCGAGAGAAATACTTGGGATACCAAAAGAGCCGAAAAAATATAGTTGAAATTTTAAATAAGCCAAAGGTAAGATATGTTTAGGGTGATTTAGAATGAAGAAGGTTGAGTTAAAAGATGCTAAGCCCTATGAGGCAGCGGGACATTTTGGGATGGTTGCCTTACGTTTACAACACAAGGAAACGACTGGCGTGGAGAGCTTCTGGGTTGGACTATCACACTTTCTGCCTGGCGGCGGGGCTGAGATGTCTGCAGCTAACTTTGAGAGAGTTTACGTCATGATCTCTGGGGAGATGACCGTGATAACCGAAGATAAAAAAGAGATAGTTTTAAGACCATTAGACTCCCTATATATACCTGCTGGAGAAAAACGCTATCTAATAAATAGGACAAATATGCCAGCTACAATGCTAGTTATCGCCAGTTATCCTAAGAGTTAAGAGTGGTGAATGGTTATGGCTTTCTCTTCTCCCGAAGAATATGAGCGTGTACTAGAAGAGCGCATAAAGAGCGGCTCAATGGGATATCGAAAAATGTTCGATTTAACTGGCAAGGTTGCTGTAGTTACTGGTGGTAGCGGAGGTTTAGGTAGACCGACAGCCTTAGGTCTCGCAGATTTTGGCGCAGATGTTGTCGTTGTGGCCAGAGACGTGAGTAAACTCGAGAGGGTTAAGAGAGAAATAGAGCAGCTGGGAAGGAGATCTTTAGCAATAAGCTGTGATGTAACAAATCCAGATGATGTTAAAAAAATGGTGAAAGAGGTTGTAGATACATTTGGACATATAGATATCCTGGTAACTTATGCGGGAATAAATATTCCTAAACCAGCTGAGGAATACCCATTTGAAGATTGGAAGAAGGTTATAGATACCAATGTTACCGGCGTCTTTCTGACATGCCAGGAAGTTGGCAAAGTGATGATAAAGCAGAGAAGAGGGAAGATAATCAACATATCGTCTGTTAGAGGGGTTTTTGGCATGCCGAGAAACTATGTTGCATATTGCACTAGTAAGGCTGCAGTAATCATGCTTACTAGACAACTGGCATGCGAGTGGGCTCCGTTTAACATTCAAGTTAACTGTATAGCACCAACGGTTGTGGCAACCCCGCTGACCGCCCATATAATGAGGGACCCCGAGTTATCAAGGATGATGCTCTCCCGCATAAGGATGGGTAGATGGGCTTATCCAGACGACCTCATAGGAGCAATAATATATTTTGCATCTGACGCATCAAACTTTGTAACTGGCCAAGTGCTCTTCATAGATGGCGGAGTAACAACATGGGCTTAATCTCCTTCACAATAACTTAAACTTAACAGAAATTTATATTAAACTTCCCCTAAATTTTTATAATTGATGCTTGATGAAGAAACCATTATGGCAACCTACTTATGAACATGTAGAGAGCGCTAACATAACAAAGTTTATTGACTTTTTAAATAAAAACTATGACCTTAATATAGATCCATATGCAGCCAACTCATACTTTCAGCTATACAATTGGTCTATTGAAAATGTGGAAAGTTTTTGGGCGTCTCTCTGGAAGTTCGTTGGAGTAAAGTCTTCTCAGATGTATGTTAAGGTTGTTGATGATTTAAGTAAGTTTCCTGGAGCAAGATGGTTTGTGGGAGCTAGATTAAATTTTGCTGAAAACCTGCTAAGATATAGGAATGGTCACTTAGCTATTATATTTAGGGGCGAGAATGGAGAATCCATAAAATTAACTTATTCAGAATTATATAGATCTGTTGCACGATTGGCTAATTCGCTTAAGGAAATAGGTATCTCGCCTGGAGACCGTGTATGCGCATATATGCCTAACATAAGCGAGACTTGTATCGCCATGCTTGCGGCGGCCAGTGTTGGGGGAATCTGGTCTTCCTGTGGCACAGAGCTAGGAGCAAGTGTCGTCATAGACCGTATCGGGCAAATAGAGCCAAAAGTTCTATTTACAGTTGATGGTTATTGGTACAAAGGCAAATCCTTTAACGTACTAGATAACGTTGAGAAAATAGTGAAGAGTATTCCATCGATCGAGAAGGTCATCGTGGTTCCCTATCTCCAAGATGAGCCCAATATTAGTATGGTACCTAGGTCAGTTCTTTATGAAGACTTTCTATCATCTAAAGAGGAAATCAGGTTTGAGCAAGTTTCCTCTGATCATCCTATTTACATAATGTTTTCATCCGGAACCACGGGTAAACCAAAATGTATGGTTCAGAGCTGCAGCGGTGTTCTAGTAAATCACCTGAAAGAGCTAATTATACACACGGACTTAAAGCGAGAGGATAAAATAATATATATCACGTCCCCAAGCTGGATGATGTGGAACTGGCTTATAAGTTCATTAGCGGTTGGCGCAACAATAGTCTTGTATGATGGTAATCCTCTTTACCCAGATTGGAGGACATTATGGAAGGTTGTTGAAGAGGAAAGGGTAACTATCTTTGGTTGTAGTGCAAGCTATATTAATTCTTTAAGAGGTGTCAATGCAAAACCAGGAAAAGAGTTCGACTTGTCATCTTTACGTGAGATATCTCAAACTGGTTCACCCCTCTCTGCGGATGGCTTTAAATGGATATATGAGGAGGTTAAAGAGGACCTGCATTTCAACTCTATTTCTGGCGGTACAGATATTAATGGTTGCTTTGCTATCGGAAGTCCTACTCTACCAGTTTACGCAGGTGAGCTTCAGGCTCCAGGATTAGGGATGAAAATAAAGGTATATGATGAGATGGGCGATCCAATTTATGATAAAGAGGGCGAGCTTGTATGCGAGATGCCTGCACCCTCAATGCCTCTTTACTTTTGGAATGACCCAAACAACGAAAGGTACTTAGACACATATTTTAGATTTTATCCAGGCAAGAATGTTTGGAGACATGGAGATTGGGCAATCTTTCATAGCGATACAGGCGGAATAACTATTTTGGGGAGATCAGATGCCGTCCTAAAACCATCAGGGGTTCGCATAGGCACGGCTGAAATATACAATATTGTAGAGAAGCTACCTGAAATAGCGGATAGCTTAGCCGTTGGGCAATATTGGAAAGGCGACCAGCGAATCATACTCTTTGTTAAACTCAAGCAAGGCTATACTTTAACAGAAGAGTTGAAAGATAAGATAAAGAGGGCGCTACGTGAAGGGGCTTCTCCAAGACATGTTCCCGCAATAATTATGGAGACGCCAGATATACCATATACTTTTAACATGAAGAAGGTTGAGATAGCTGTTATGAACATAATAAATTGTAGACCGGTTACCAACAGAGACTCCATACTCAACCCAGAATCACTAATATACTTCGAAAAAATAGCCCAAGAACTTCAAAAAGAGTAGCTTAATCAGCCATTTATCCCTCTTAAAATATAATCTATTTTAAATTACTGACATTAGATCAATTTGTGCAGAAGGTTTAAGTAATACCAATTTAGAATTTTTTAAAAAATAAAAAATCCGGTGAGGCTAATGGATGTTATTGATGAGGGTAAAAGTGAACTATTAGGTTGGTGCGATCCTGAAGACCATAGGGAATGGGTTAGAAAAAATAAGAATACTGCTATGGAAGAGAAGGTGATGAGTTTGAGGGAAGCTATAACAAAGTTTGTGAATGATGGAAGTTACATAGCCCTTGGAGGATTCGGACATGTGAGGGTTCCTATGGCAGCTGTTTACGAAATTATCCGCCAAAAGAAGAGAAATTTAGCCGTCGCCGGGAAGACAGCTGTTCATGACCTGGATTGTCTCATAGCTGCGGGTTGTGTAAGTAAAGTTGAAGTCGCATATAGTTTTGGTCATGAGTTACGCGGCCTTTCCCCCGCCTCAAGAAGAGCTGTTGAGGAGGGGAGGGTTAAAGTTGTGGCTGAATGGAGCAACGCCGCTTTACAGTGGAGGTTTAAGGCCGCTGCGTCGGGGTTACCTTGGGTACCTGCATATATAATGATGGGCACTGATACCTTCAAACGCAGTGCAGCGAAGATTGTTAAAGACCCCTTTACTGGCAGACCTATATGCTTAATACCCGCCTCTTTCCCAGATGTAGCAATAATTCACGTATACCGCTGTGATGTTTACGGAAATTGTCAGATAGATGGTGCATTGGTCGAGGATTTTGAATTGGCGAGGGCTGCAAAAAGGCTAATAATAACGACTGAGGAGATAATTCCTAATGAGAAGATTAGGGAGGAGCCTTGGCGGACAGTTATACCATACTTTCTAGTAGATGCTGTCGTCGAAGTACCCTTTGGCTGTCATCCATGTAACATGCCCGGACTCTATTATTTCGATGAAGAGCACATTTCAGAGTACTTACAATTAACGAGGACCGAGGAGGGAACAAAACATTATTTCGAAAAATATGTTTATGGAGTTAACGACCACTTTGAGTATCTCGAACTTGTTGGTGGAGTCAAAAAAATGAACTATCTTAGAATGCTCGAGCAGGGTAGAGCGCGTTTTGCTTATCCGTGGGCTAAATCATAAAGGAGGACTAGATGTATGTCCAAGCCTAGGTATACACAAACTGAAATGATGATTGTAGCGGCTTCAAGGTTGCTTGAGGATGGAAAAATAGTTTATGTCGGGACCGGTATGCCCATGCTTGCAGCGCTCTTAGCGCAGAGAACAAGAGCTCCACGATTAGTAATAGTCTTTGAGGCTGGTGGTATACATCCTTTAAATCCTCCGACCTTACCACTTTCGGTTGGTGATTCCATGACTACTTGGAGAGCTGTTATGGCGGCAAGTATGGATTATGTGATGTCTATTCTCCAGGCTGGTTATGGCGAATACGCTTTTCTTGGAGCGGCTCAAATAGACATGTACGGAAACATTAACACGACAGTAATAGGGCCATGGGAGAAACCGAGAGTTAGGTTACCTGGAAGCGGTGGAGCGAACGATTTTGGCTCTCTCGCTTGGAAGACAATAATATTAATGAGACAGGATAGACAGCGGTTCGTTGAAAAGCTAGATTTCCTCACAACGCCAGGATACTTAACTGGGCCAGGCGCTAGAGAGAAAGCTGGGTTGCCACGCAACACCGGACCATGGAGAGTTGTTACGCAGCTAGGGATCTATAAGTTTGACGAAAATGATAAAAGAATGACTCTAGTCTCAGTACATCCTAATGTCAGTATTAAGGATATACAGGAAAACAGCGGTTTCCCAATAAAAATTCCAGAGAAAGTTGAAGTAACACCTGAGCCGACGGAAGAAGAGCTAAAGATATTGAGGAGTCTAGATCCCTATGGAATAGTGCTCCGTAAATAACCGCATGTAAGTGTGTGCGATCAGAAAAAACTATATTCTAAAATTAAAAATTATTTTAGATGGAGTTAATGATGGATGGAGCATCGGTAATAAGCAAATCTTCAATCTAGAGTTCACATTTATAGGTTTTAATGAACTTTTCAACAAGATTTTTAATTTTTATACTCTTTAAGCATTTTCCTGGAGAATATGTAATTTTTCTCTTTCCTATTTTTTTAAAAAATAAAAAGGGAAATGATGTTTATCTTCTTTCCAGAAATATGTATCCCAGGTATGTGCTCTTTTCTAATTTTATTTCTATTGTCTTTGGCTGATATCCTGGATATTCAAGTTGTATTATATATTCTCCTGGTTTTAGCCCATCGAACTCAAAATCTCCAAAGTTGTTCGTGTAAGCTGTTTTTATCTCCCCGGTTTCCTTACACGTCAATGTAACTTTCACTCCCTCCGCGCACTCATCTGTGTCCTTAAACGCTATGCTTCCTGATATGAACTCTTTTGTATATTTATATAGACCAATATAGTATACTCTCGGTCTTGTTCCCAGTTCAGGTTTATATTGCTCAGCTCTTCCAGTCGCAATGGACTTGTATACTTCGCTATTTGGATCGTCTAGGTCTCCGAACATTAGTGCTCCTGTCGGGCATGCCTGAACACACCTGGGCTCCCTCCAGCCGCTATCCAATAGATGTGCGCATAGCGTGCATTTCTGCGGTATCTTCTTCTCCTCATTCCAGTATACAGCGCCATATGGACATGAGTCGACGATCTGTTTTTGACCAATAGACCTAACCGGATCTATTATGACTATACCGTCAGGTCTCCTATAAACGGCGTTGTCTCTCGCAGCCTTGATGCATGGGGCTTCCTCACAGTGCATGCATGGTAGCGGCATATACGTTACCTTGACGTACGGATAGACCCCTCTCTCTCTAATAAGGATGTTCATCCATCGGTGACCATGCCTAGGCTGGCCAGCTGAGTAGGGCATATAATCATTGTTCCAAAATTCGTCTTTGCATGCTAGGAAGCAGTTGTAACATCCATTGCACTTGTTTATGTCTATTACAAGGGCCCTCCTAACCATATTCTATCCACCCCACTTCTCAACTTCTACTAAACATGAGTTTGGAGCCATACCGCAAGCATTCTTAGATATAAAACGTGATGGTGTTAATAAATTGAGGCATCCTCCTCTATCAATGGATTTTGGATCTCCTGGTTCACCTATTAGATCATAGACGTTGCAGGACTCCCATCCATGTACAACCCCAGGCCTAACCCTCTCAGTAACCCTTGCAACACACAGGACTGAACCCCTATCGTTGTACACTCTAACTATATCGCCATCCTTGATTCCACGGGCTTCAGCATCAATCGGATTAATTCGGATAACCCAATAATAATGCCCATCCTCCTTGAGAATCCTATGCTCTGGGATCTCGTTTATCCATGTTCCCTTCCCATCATAATGGGTATGGTAGGAGAATCTTGGATGCGGCGTAATCAACTGTAATGGATACTTTTTAGCCTTCTCGCTTAGATGACCCTCCCACGATGGGATAAAGCGGGGCATTGGAGGCCTTTCACTATCATTCGGATCGAAGCGCATTAACGACTGAGAAACAAACTCTATCTTGCCAGTGGGCGTAGCTAGGCCAATCTTATTTACTGGAGAATCACGTGGTGCTGGGCCCCAATCTGGGGTATCTCTAGGCCTACCCTCATAGAACCAGCGGAAGGCGGGGGTGGACCTATATGGCTTAGGCAATGGGACAACAAAATAGCCCTTCCTCTTAAACTCCTCCCAAGAAATATACTTGGGTAAATCGCTGATGTCAAACATTCTTCTAGCCCAATCTAATTCCGTCATGCCTCCCTCAGTAAACTCATCATAGAATCCTAGCCTTTTAGCCAGCTCCGCGAATATTTGATAATCACTCTTAGACTCGCCCAGCGGCTCAATACACTTCATGTGAAGGACGATAACGCGATGATTTGTTCCGCATGATGAGTGAGGAATATATCCTGAACAGCTAGCCCACTCACTTATATCCCAACGCTCAAAGTTTGTGCATGCTGGAAGGATTATGTCAGCAAACTTTGTATCAGGCTCCTTGACGAAGAGTGTTTGGCTTACAACCAATTCTAGCTTCGGACTTCGATACATTCTAGCCCACCTATTTGTCTCCGTCATAGTACCAATATAAGCTCCACCAAGCCTATAAAGTAGCTTTGCCTCGCTATAACCCGGTGCAGGATACCTATAGAGCCTAAACTGATGCTCTATCGACTCCCCACAGAACCCTCTCCCTCGCCACTCCACAGGGGGATTTAATATACATTCTGGCAACAACAGTCTAGCTATGTGATGATTGTCATGGATGGGGCAGGCGGTTGGCTTCTTAACCATCCCTCTGCCTAAAAGCTCAAACATTGCGGCAGTTTTCTGGGGGTCGCCCGATATTCC
>Ga0209394_1000688_pt1 | contig 24483 bp, 15 predicted proteins | sample JNZ201metaG_FD_184122 | JGI IMG/M metagenome (GOLD analysis project Ga0209394, IMG submission 184122) | Hot spring microbial communities from Jinze hot spring, China to study Microbial Dark Matter (Phase II) - JNZ 20120812A (SPAdes) (version 3) ... | reverse complement strand
CAGGCGAGGTTTACCCGACGAGGAGGTTCATCTGGAGGATATAGCCACGCCCATAGGTATATCCGGAAAACTAACCCAAAGAGGTTAAAGGAGCTTTTCAACAGAAACCTTTCAATTCTCTTTATGATATTCTCGAAGCGCCTGCGCCTTCTACCGTTAGCGCCCCTGCCGGTTTTCAATTCTCTTTACGAAATTCCTTATATGCTCACGGGTTGAAAATGAAGTACGCTAAAAAGCTTTCAATTCTCTTTACGAGGTTCCCTGACGGAATGGTACTGGAGCCTTCGAAGATAAAACTAGCTTTCAATTCTCTTTATGAGGTTCGAGGGTTGAAGGGGATGAGGTTTGAGTGTCCTGTTTGTCTTTCAATTCTCTTTATGAGGTTCAAGCGTAGCTTTTTCGCGTACACGAGGTACTCGTCTTCAGTTACTTTCAATTCTCTTTATGAGATTCAACGCGGTAGCCCGTACGAGGTGTTCTTAAGCGGCGTAATACCTTTCAATTCTCTTTATGAGATTCGCTTCATTGGCCGCGAGGAGGAGGCCAGGGTGGCGGTTCTCTTTCAATTCTCTTTATGAGATTCTCATGGGGGAAAGACGATAAAGACTTACACGGTAGAGGAGTCTTTCAATTCTCTTTATGAGATTCCCGACCCATTCGCTGATAAGGCGGTTCAATGCTATCAAACTTTCAATTCTCTTTATGAGATTCTTCGGTAGGTTTAGCTTTCTAACGTAGTCGGTGACGGTGCTCTTTCAATTCTCTTTATGAGATTCTAACGAAGCCTCAACCCATACCCCTCACCGGTGAGTTCTTCTTTCAATTCTCTTTATGAGATTCAGAAGAGGCAAAAAGGAAATACGCGAACCAGCTATTCTCCACTTTCAATTCTCTTTATGAGATTCGAAAAGGTTTTAAGGTCTATACTTGAAGAGAGGAGGACTTTCAATTCTCTTTATGAGATTCAAAACATTACATCCATTAGCACCGTTTACTATTAAGATCGCTTTCAATTCTCTTTATGAGATTCTTTACCAGTTTGGTGACAAGGTTCATAGGATGCTTAAAGTGTTCTTTCAATTCTCTTTATGAGATTCGGAAAAAGATAGATTTTGACGAAAGCGCTAGGCGGTGGACTTTCAATTCTCTTTATGAGATTCTGGTGATAAGTCTAATGGACCTACCGCCATGCGTCCAGCACTTGACTTTCAATTCTCTTTATGAGATTCAGGGTGAAACGTGTATGATTGAAGGGGTGTTGCGGGTTTTACTTTCAATTCTCTTTATGAGATTCCTAGTTACGTCTCCGGGCAAAATAGTTAAGGTAATCATCTTTCAATTCTCTTTATGAGATTCCTCTGGAAGGAGGTTAAGTATCCTAGGCCCTGGGCGAGGCTTTCAATTCTCTTTATGAGATTCGATGGTACTATCATGGCTGTGGCCATGTTTGCCAGTTCTACTTTCAATTCTCTTTATGAGATTCTTAACCTCCTGTCTATGCAACCGGTACGGGGTGAGAGAATCTTTCAATTCTCTTTATGAGATTCACTACTAGAAACGCGGGGGATTTAAATGGTTGAAATGCTTACACTTTCAATTCTCTTTATGAGATTCCCAGCAAGAAGAAGTAAGGAAGACAATGGTTAAGCTACGTCTTTCAATTCTCTTTATGAGATTCTTATCCGAAAGCCGAATTCCCTTCCGTCAGGCGTTACAACACTTTCAATTCTCTTTATGAGATTCACATCCAAACGAAACGTCTTTGGAATGCCGCAAAGCCGACTTTCAATTCTCTTTATGAGATTCAAAATAACCGGGAAAAAGAGGAAACGGTAAAACCCATGCCTCTTTCAATTCTCTTTATGAGATTCTGTTTAATAAAGACGGGGGCATGATAGAAACACTAGAAGCCTTTCAATTCTCTTTATGAGATTCCGTTACTACGTCTATGAAGGGTGCGTTCTTCTTTCCTTCTTTCAATTCTCTTTATGAGATTCCTAAATGGCGGTTAGGCGCGTCCCAGCCACCATAGCCTGCACTTTCAATTCTCTTTATGAGATTCTCAAAACACCCCCTAAAAGTTTTACTTAAACTAGTACCTAAACCTTTCAATTCTCTTTATGAGATTCCTCGACTACGAGATAGCCACCAGCCTCGGAACCTTCTCGCTTTCAATTCTCTTTATGAGATTCCCGGAATATGCAGGTTCATAGTCGGGTACCGGGAGGATTAACTTTCAATTCTCTTTATGAGATTCTTATAAGGAGTACGGGGAAGATGGATTGGAAGAAGCAGAGCTTTCAATTCTCTTTATGAGATTCTAGTTGTGAGTCATACCTTCTAGGTCACCGTGATTATCACTTTCAATTCTCTTTATGAGATTCAATGCTTCTTAGTATTATGAATGCTTGTTTGGCTGATAAACCTTTCAATTCTCTTTATGAGATTCGAGGACATGAGTGGGGAGGAGAAGCTTAAAATAACGATAGCTTTCAATTCTCTTTATGAGATTCTGTTGAAAGAACAGTATTCGAGAACCTCGTGGAGGACTTGTCTTTCAATTCTCTTTATGAGATTCACCGAGGAGAGGGTGGCCGCCCTGGTAAGCCAGCAGATAGCTCTTTCAATTCTCTTTATGAGATTCCCAGCGCAGATTCTCGCTTATTTTCTCTACCTCCTCCCTGCTCACTTTCAATTCTCTTTATGAGATTCATAAAGAGGGCTTGGATGTCGGAGGAAGGCGTAATTCACTTTCAATTCTCTTTATGAGATTCGAGAGGCTTAAGGCAACACCATTCCCCCCGAGGGTGACATAAACTTTCAATTCTCTTTATGAGATTCTGCATCAGGGCTAGAAGATTGATCCAGATGTCGGGAGGAACTTTCAATTCTCTTTATGAGATTCCGGAGGCGTGCTTCACGCTTTCAATACTCAGATACTGATCTTTCAATTCTCTTTATGAGATTCTCTAATGGTATTACGTCCTTTGAGCCGTCTTCAAAGATGACTTTCAATTCTCTTTATGAGATTCTTTTTTCTGCTACTTTCATTCTATCACCCCCACTATACTTTCAATTCTCTTTATGAGATTCCGCCATAGGCATCGCGTTAGGCTTAGTAGTCCTACCCGACCTTTCAATTCTCTTTATGAGATTCTGAGTTTGGGTTTTCCTCTAGGATATGCACTTTCAAGCCCATGCTTTCAATTCTCTTTATGAGATTCCTAGGCTTCTTACGTCGGTGAACCTTGTGCCTATTACTGTCCTTTCAATTCTCTTTATGAGATTCTGGTATTGATGAAGAATTCATACGTAGTAACCGTGGTTGACTTTCAATTCTCTTTATGAGATTCAAAAGAGGATGGTAGCTACGCTTTAGTGCTTGATAGTACTCTTTCAATTCTCTTTATGAGATTCAACGTAAACATACCGTACCGCTACGACACAGAAGTATTCAAACTTTCAATTCTCTTTATGAGATTCAACTTCTTACCGACTAAGGAGCCCGCTATGCAGGCCCTGTCTTTCAATTCTCTTTATGAGATTCAAAGTAATTATTGTAAGTGATGGAATTGACGAGGTAAGTGCTTTCAATTCTCTTTATGAGATTCTTTAGTCTTCCATTCGCTGATGTATATGTCGCTGAACCGCTTTCAATTCTCTTTATGAGATTCCGACCCGACCGTGAAGAAGAAGTACGACCTCTTGAAGCTGAACTTTCAATTCTCTTTATGAGATTCTCGTCTTCATCGTGCCGAGGAAGACGTATGTGAGGGAAACCTTTCAATTCTCTTTATGAGATTCGTAAGTCCCTTGGCTCTTGGAAGGGTTTACGGGAGGTTCACTTTCAATTCTCTTTATGAGATTCTTGAGGCTGGAGTAGCATCAGATGCGATTATCTTTGCGCTAACTTTCAATTCTCTTTATGAGATTCCAGGTATATTAAGCTCAGTATCATCAGCCGTATGGGGTGCTTTCAATTCTCTTTATGAGATTCCTATCGTTGGGACAAATAATAAAGTGACATACAACTTTCTTTCAATTCTCTTTATGAGATTCCGTGGTTTGCGAGGCGGTTAGCGATTTTGGCTATTAGGCACTTTCAATTCTCTTTATGAGATTCCTGGTCAATGGTAAGACCCTTATTAGGGGTTCCATCATTCTTTCAATTCTCTTTATGAGATTCCTAAGCTCGGGTCTCAATAATGGGTCGAAGAGAATATATCTTTCAATTCTCTTTATGAGATTCTACGCGTAGTTGGAGCCACCCTCCAATTTACATATGTACTTCTTTCAATTCTCTTTATGAGATTCCGCCATACTTTTGTGCATCATAACGTAGGATCGTAAAAATTATCTTTCAATTCTCTTTATGAGATTCTGCCATAAGGGAAAAACTAAGCGCTTACGGCATTAAAACTTTCAATTCTCTTTATGAGATTCCTAACGCTATAGCCGCCAGAGCATTGATAACTGGACAAGTTCTTTCAATTCTCTTTATGAGATTCTTCAAGGAGGATCGTATACTTGTAGACATCGCCAACTCTTTCAATTCTCTTTATGAGATTCCCTGACGCTAACGGCGCATCAAGAAGTGGTAACAGAATGCTTTCAATTCTCTTTATGAGATTCTTGGATAGAAGGCTGACGCGCTGGGCTATTGAGACAGCGATACTTTCAATTCTCTTTATGAGATTCAGCGTTCTTTTCTTTCACGGATCGCTTTCTCTTGTTCCTCCGCTTTCAATTCTCTTTATGAGATTCCAACGCGTCCAAAGCCTTCTTGCACAAGCTGGAATAAACATAACTTTCAATTCTCTTTATGAGATTCATGAAAAACACGGTTCTAAAATTGCTTGAAAAACAAGTATTCTTTCAATTCTCTTTATGAGATTCAATGGTAGTGGCAAGTTACGTTTACGTTTTGCTTCAAACTTTGCTTTCAATTCTCTTTATGAGATTCACGATAATAATCGATGGTAAAACGTATGGGGTTTACATTGCTTTCAATTCTCTTTATGAGATTCCGAGGGGTTTCCCTCGTTATATCCACTAGTCTGGACGTTTTCCTATTTAATTTTTCGTCTCCATGTTTCGGTGGTCTATAATCTGCGCGCGGGGTACATGACTCCACCGAAGTCAATCAGGCCTTAAAAGTTAAAGGCTTCCACATACCTTTACGAAGCCGCAGTTCCCACACCTTTTACGGTTCCCCCTGGGGAGCTTTTCCTTCTCGATTATCGACCTTATTCTCGAAACGGACCATAGTACGTGCCTTCTTAGATCCTCTGTTAAGGGTAGTTCGAAGGTCTTACCGTCTCGAACGTACCTTATCAGGGCTTTTCTAACGGGTTTGCCGAGGGCTTCCTCGGCAAGCATGGCGTAGGCGGCTGCTTGATAGATGTGGCCTGGGTGGGGCTTCTTCGGGGCCCTCATGAACTTATCCTCCACAACGACTAGTCCGTCCCTTGTTTCGTAGGCTTCGTCGATGACTCCGTATAGCCCGAGCTTAGTGGAGGCCGCGGTTATCTTGCTCCAGGAGGCTTTGGCAGCCTCCTTCCTCTCGCCAGCGACCGTTCTTCTACGCTTAACCTTCTCCTCCTCGGCTAGGTGGAACTCCTTACCCTCTATCATGCTTTCGGTTAACTTCTCGCTATAGCCTAGAACGCCTAGGTGGTAGATTATCCTGGGGCAGAAGTGGTACTGCTTAATCCAGGTTACCGGTATTAGGCTTAGGGGCTCGTCCTCGGACAACGCTCATCGGCTCCTACACGAGTAGTTCCTCTTTAGCGTACTCCTCGAAGGGCTTCCCTATGGTTTCCCTTAAGGCTAAATCAGCCCTGCATATCACGAATACCTGTATGTTTCCGTCGGCGTTTCCGAGGGCCCTCCTTAAGGCCGCTAAGAGGTCCTTCCTACGCATGCTCGTTAGGCTCCCCAGGAAGGTGCTCCTCTGAATCCTGGCGAGCCCGAACCTTTTACACGCTTCGCTGACCTTAAGCCTCACCGCGTCATCGCTTATATCGTATACGACCAGTGTTTGCAGGCTCCCTCACCTTAAGGTGAACGGGATGTAGCTGGACGCCCTCCCCAGGATGAACTCGCCCACCCTCCTAGGCTGAAGGAAGACGTGGCTTAAAAGCGGCAGCGTCCTACCGGAGAAGGTTAAGGCCTCGGATAGCCTTTGTGAGAAGGCCTTAAAGACCTCGAATCTGAACTCCCTCTTCAGCCTTCTGCCCTCAAGGATGGAGCCCGGATCCTTAAGGCTTGAGGCAAGCCTTAAGACGCACCTATCCACGACTGGTTGCCTAAACTCCTCCACGATATCCATTACGAGCGCGGGCCTTCTGGGGGAGTCGGCGTGTAGGAAGCCCGCGTACGGGTCTAGGCCGCTGGCGTCAACAGCCAGCCAGACCTCGGACGCCAAAAGCCCGTAGCAGAAGTTGAGCACGACGTTAACCGGATCGGATGGGGACTCGAACCTCTTCCTCCTACCGGGGAAGCTTACACCTTCCGGCAGGAGGAGCTTGAAGCCCTGCCAGTATATTTCCGCAGCTTCGGCCTCGAGCCTCATAACCTCCTCCCTAACGGCCTCGGCGCTACCCCCCTCAACCTCGCTTATCGCGTCTGCTATGTCGGAGATCGACTTGGACATTTCGAGGAGCTTCTCGGATAAACCCTTGTCGCTCCTATTCCTGCTGGCCTCCCGCAAGATGGACTTCTGGTTAACGACCTTGGCCCAGGCGAACCTTTTGGCGAGGTAGGCGCCGGTAGAGGCCTCCTGAGCCTTGTACTGCGCCTTCCTCAACTTAATCGAGCCGCTGCCCCTCGAACTGGAAAGCTTAGCGACGGGATAGCCGAGACCGGAGTATACGACTAAATCCACCCTATACCTGGCCAGCAGCCTGAGGAGGGCGGAGGAAAGAGTGGCGCCTCGCGTTAGTACGGCGATCTGGCTTACGTTTGACGGTGAAGCCTCGAGCAACTTTTCGTCCCTCCTCCTAACGACGATCATCCCCCTCCTCGCTCCTAGGAAGAGTCCGGGCTCGTTTACGACCAAGCGCTTCAAGGTACGCCACGCTCACACACAGCGTAGTACGGGCAGTAGTTTGGGCACCTCTTAGGCTTGCCGGGGTCCTTCCCAACCGCTACAACCTCGTACGCCTCGTCCCTTAACTCTAGGAACTCGCGCCTTAACTCATCGCCTATAACGAAGTACCTCAGCCTGAAGCTAGGCACCGGCCTCAGCTCCTCCACCCGAACGTACACGACGAAACCGAAGTCTATCGGCATCCCCTCCTCGGCCTCCATGGCTAAAGCATACCCGGTTGCGGCGTAGGGGTGGAACTCTCTAACCTCGCCTGTCTTCAAGTCCGCTATGGCGTTAAAGGGCGTGTAGATGTCAACGCTTAGCTCCCTACTTAACCCGACGAGGCTTCCATCAACCTTGCGCTCGATAACAGGCGGCACGGCTACGCTAATTATCGAATCGGTGCTTGAGTGCGGGTACTTCGATATGGCCTGGTCAACCTTCGCGGCAGCCTGAACAACGAGGAACCTGAAGAAGGATGAGGCCTCCGCCCTTAGCTGGCGTTCAACGCCCTCGCTTAACCCAGCCATGAGGCCTCTGGCCTCGGAAATCGCCCTATCAACAGCCCCCTCGGTTAACGGTAAGAGGGACTCGACAAGCTCCGACCCACATCTAACGCCCTCGGAGAAAAGCGCCCTTTTAACGGCTGAGAGGGACTCGCGATTAACGGCGTGTAAAACCGTACCCCTAGCCATCTTAAGGCTCGGAGGGGGCTTAACGTTTAGGACCCGCCTCAAGTAAACATCCCTCAAGGACTCGCAGTAGCGGCCCGCCAACTCGCTAACGCCGAATAAAAGGGAGCGCGAAGGAGGCTCAACGGGTGGGGAGTCAAAGCGCCAACCCCTAAGCTCATCGCTAATACCCCTAGCCTCAACCTCCTTACGTAGCAGCCTAAAACGCCTATCCAAGTCGAGCCTATCTAGAAAGAACAAGGCCCACACCCGCCGTTAAGCGGCGCTATACGCGGCTTCGGCCTTCAAACCGAAGCACACCTTTAGAGCCCGCAGATGTATCCGGGCTACTTAGCCTTGGAAACGCCGAGCTGAGGGGTCTTGGTTTAAAGGCGCCCTCCTTCAACCCGTGAACGAGGGCGTACCGCCGAGTTTAGATTAACGGGAAGTGGCGCCGTCATTTTAACTCCCTTCGCGGGAACCTTGAAGCGCCCCTCCCGGGATCGCCGAGAGCCCTACGTAGTAGTCACGCGGTAGGAGTTGATGTATTTGTTTAGCTACGTTCTCCAAGCAGTACCAATTCACCTGGCGGATCGACTTTAACCAGTAGTAGCTCCTCGCCGAGGCTGCCCTGTTATCCGCTAAGTAGAGGAGCCTGTAGAGTGCTAGCGCTGGTACAAGGTATCTCGGGCTTTGAACCCTCCTTACGTTGAGCTCTTGGTCCATTTGTAAGGTTTTTCTTTGATTAGCCGCTAACTCTCGTACCGCGTAAATCAACGTCTGCGTCAAGGTTTGGTGTTGCTGCTGCGTAACAATACGTCCTTGATAGATCTGATCGAGGATTTTGCGGAGGTTACGTTCAAAAGCGTCCAGCCGGTTTTGGTTTACGGTGTACGTGAGCCCCCGCGTGGAGGGCAAAGCCTCTTGAATGTAGGAGGAGGAGAGCTTACGTTCTACGGCTTTCCAGTCGATGGCTTCATGATGGAATAAGACGGAGTAAGCTACCTCTAAGGCGGTGTAGTCGTCGAAGGCCTTGCTTAGAACCTTTTTGGTGATTACCGCCGATACCTGATGGTGCGCCGTGTAGGTTTGAGCAGTACCTCTACTAACGTACTGATCCGTTAGCTTCCCGACGTCGTGTAAAATGGAGCTCGTTAGTAGAACGCTCCAAAGCTGGTTTTCATCGCGTTTAAGGTCCTTCTCAGCAGCGTTAAGTACGAACAATCTGTGAAGCGTAGTCTTGAAGCAGTGCGCTGCCCGCTGCATTTCAATCAACGTTAACGCGGCGTGCGCAACAAGGCATCCTTTGAGCGTGAAGTCGTCTAGGTAGGAAGGGGTTTCTACAACTGAGCAGGTATCACTACAAACCGGGGTTGCTTTAAGCGCTTCCGCTAAAGCGTCGCATTCCGGTGGCTTAGCCGTACGGCTTCACCAACCCTAAATGGTAGTCCTTCTCAATGACGTAGTGAAGCGGGTTAATTATGAGCGGGTTAACGAGGCCCCTCCCTTGACGCGTTATAGCCTCAAATAAGCTCTTGTGCTTAACGATTTCCAGCCCGCTCGTTAATCGCGCCGCTCGGCTCTTGGAACCAGTCACGGATAAGGAAAGGTAGAATTCTTCGTCGTTCACCCGATGTTTTAGAGCTGGGATTTCGAGATTTTTATGCAGTTTTTCAACGGAAAGGCTTAAAGTATTTTGTTCGAGCAGGCCGATCGCTTGGTCTAGGGGGAACTCCGCGAAACCCTTATCTCCCTTCGTTGACTGCACGTTCTCCAGCACTTTTCGATAGATTTCCTCCGGGAGCAGGAGGCATTTAACCTCCACCCCCAATCTGAGGAGGTTTAACGCCTTATCATCGATGAGGTCCCTCGACGTGAAGATTCTTCTTTCTGAGAAGTTCTTTATAAAGCTCAGAGCTCTCCACCACACTTCGCTGCGTACTTCCCCCCTCAGCTTCTCCACGATGTCCCAGCTGTATACGGGGTTAACTAGCTTGGACGCCGTTAGAACGCTTCTTACGCTTTCTGCTAGAGAGTTTTCATCGATGGTTTTAACCGTAGCCTCCATGACCGCTTGGGGGTAGACGTGCTTGGCTTGCTCCAAGTCGTTAAAGACTAAAGCCGTTCCGTCGCTTTTTCTAGCGCAACGCCCTAAGCGCTGTATTAAAGAGTCCACCGGCGAGACCTCCGTAGCAACCGTTTTAAAGTCGTAATCTACGCCCGCTTCAACGACTTGCGTCGCCGTAACTATTAAGTCGCCGTCAACCATGTTTTTCTCGAAAATTTCCTCCCTTCCCTTCCGCACACTGCTTACTAACCTCGAGTGGAGTAGTACGACGTTGTCGTAACCGTTTTTCACGAGCCGTTGATAGGCTTCGACCGCCCGCTCCACGGTGTTGAAGATAAGTAGCATAGGCTTTTCGTGGTTCTTAGCAACGTCTAGGGTAAAGTCCAAGAGGCGGCCCTCTTTAACGGATACGTTCAATCTACCCCTCCCTACGACGTCCTTATTCGGGTCTGCCTCAATGGAGGCGTGCGAGTACTTTACCCCTTGGTAGCCCTCAAACGGTTTAAGGGCCTTTTCAACCCCCTCAACGAGTACTTTAGGCAGGGTCGCGCTCATAACTACGACCGTAGCTCCGAAGACGGCCAAGTTTGCTACGTGGTACGGTAGTAGCGTTAAAGAATACCACTGCGTATCCTGCAGGAGCTGCACCTCGTCGAGTATTACTAGGGACCCGGCGATTTTACCGGCTGATAGGAGGAAGTGGTGCCCGTAAGACCTGAAGCCGTAGAAGGTGTAAACCAAGGTGTCGTACGTCGTTACGGTGACGTCGCCCTCCATGAAGGCCTTGAATGGTATGAAGCCCCCGTAGTCGTAATCGACTACGACGGCCCTCGGTTCCCCGAAGGATTGCCTACACGCATTTAACGCCTTACAAAGGCGATAGAACATGTTGGAGGTGAGGCTTCGCGTTGGAAGGACGTAAATTAACGAATGCCACCTCCTTTCGCCGCGGATCAGATTTTCGAAAAACGGTGTTAGAGCGGCCTCTGTCTTCCCGGCTCCGGTAGGGGCCTGTAGAAAAACTAATTTAGCCCCGTTTCGGAGGGAGCTCCAAACCTCTTCAAAGTAGCAGTATTTTCGAGGGGCTCTTCCACGGCTCTTGACGACCGCCTCCACGACGTTCCAGTAATCCGCTAGGCCAGTTGAGTTAAGCATGCTAGTTCCTCGCAGAAGCCCTTGCCGAAGCCCCCCTTCAAGGCCTTAACCACCTGGCGGACAGCAACGTAGAGGTCTAGGGAAGACCTCGTGTTCAGGAACCTGTAGAGGGCCTCTATTGCCGCCGCCTCCCCCCTATTCACGAGGTCTACGGTAATGGTCCGCAGCTTGTGAAGGGGGTGAAGGCGGTGCTCTTCATCCAACCTTTCATCCACGCGCATTAAGTGGACGAGCGATGAAATGTACCTGTCGATGTAAACGTTTTCGTAGCCGCGTATCTGTACGACCTGGCCCTTCACAACGTCGAACACCGTTGATAGCGCGACCCATACGGCCTCGGATCCGTAGAGGTACCTTATGACGTCGCCAGATAGTTGCGCTAGTACAACGTAGGTAAAAGTGCTTAAGGGGAGCTGGTCTAGAGCTGAACGTAGTCGGGTAATAGCTCTAACGAACTCTTCACCTCTAACGTAGGTCAACATATTCGCTAATAATTCTCCCGAAGCCCCTCCTTCGAAGGAGAGTAAAATGATTCGTGAGGCGTTTTTAGGCGGCATGTAGCGGATCGGAATTGCCGCCTTATAAAAGCCTAGAGCTGCAAGGGTAATGCATAGCGGGCAAACACCGTAGTTGCTAGCCACATACCTATACTCCTCGGTGAAGTACTTGCCTACGTGTGGGTAAAGGGGTAGCCAAACGTGTTGTCCCCTCTGTCCCCTCCCCTCACGTTGCGCGTGTCCCGGGAACATATAGGCTTCCTCGAGGTTTTTAGCGACCACGTCGGGGTTCGCGTAGCTGTTTAAGTAGCTCTCAAACCTTTTTTGAGAACCCTTCTGAATTAGCTTCAGCTGCCCTAATAGCTGCTCCATTACGGACTCCTTACGTAGCTCAATATCGCTTGCGATGCTCTTAGCGACGTCGTTAACGTCTCTGCCTTCGATTTCTATTTCGAAGGACCCGGCGGTACCTGATACGTAGCACTTAACGTCCGGTGGGAGGGCGGAAACCAAACCGTACATAATCAGCGAGTCCATGAAGGGCCCGTGGCCGGGGGTAAACAGCTTCAGGCGCACGGTTTAACCCCTCACTACGTATTCCTCACCAACAGCGAAGACTTCTCTGGCCTCCTTCAATCTAACGTCTACCTTTGCCGGAGCATATACGAAGTATTTAACGCCGGTAGGTGTACTTTTAACCTCCCTTTTGCACGGCACGTAAAATAGTTTAAGTTCGCGCGCCTCATCACACATCTTCACGGTCGTGTAGCTCCCGCGAATGGCGTCTATGAGGTCGGGGGTTACGGCGAAGGGGTAGTCCGTAGATACGTTGTCTACGAGCAGGGGCCTACAGTCTGTAGACCAAGCTTCAACGACGTTAACTAGAGATTCCGTATCGCCGAGTCTCTGCAGTAAATATAGCATTTTGCTTTCAAGATGGGCTTTAAGAATCCATGCGCACTTTAAAGTGGATCGAAATAAGTACTCCCTGTACAAGGCATCGGTGAGGCCCTCCATTATCTTCCTAAAGGCGTCGAAGTCCCCCGCGCGAAGCGCGTAGTAACCCCTCTCAAGATCCTTATCTTCAAGGCCTTTATCGAGCACCCTAAACCTCCTTAAGATGACGGGGTTGATGCTGGTGGCCTCACTTACCAGTTTTGCTCTAGCGGCGACCACCGTCCCCCTAGCGATTTCTTGGGCCTTTAATCCTATTCCTCGCTGTACTCCAAGGCAGTACGCTAAGGCCCCCACGAGGGTTGAGGGTTGAGGGGTTGGAACGGAGGTTGCTATTTGAAACGTCTCCGGTTGCTTAATGGAAAAAATGGGGACGTTGATTTTAGCGCATACCGCCGTTAAAGCCACTTATCGCTTACCTCCACGATCTTAGCTATGGCCTCGGAGGCGGTCTTAACTACGTCTACGGGGATGCCTTTCTCCTTAAACGCGTCCGCGGGTTTTTCGCCCGTTATGATCACCTCGAGCTCGTCCCGTTTAACCAAGCCCTGGTCCGTAGCGGCTTTAATGATGCTAGCCGTTTCTTCCGCGTAGTCTCTATAGAACCCGTGGGCTGCGTTGGGTATCGGTTTTTTGGAGGCCACGGATATCAGTTCGACTGTTTTAATTATCGGTAGCGCTCTTGCTTGCGCCGCTCCAAAGTGTCCGGAGAGCAGGTTCGTTAAAGCGGCTATAGCCGCCTTCGCCCTGATTTTACGGTCGTTGTCCGGCAGCTTTTTATCTGGATTCGCCAACGAAGCCCCGGCGAAGGATAAATCCATGGAGCATAAAAAGCCGTAAATGCCACTGGCATGTTCACGCTTCATCACCATCATCGCCTGCTCCTCCTTCGGCACTTTCCCCTCTTTGTCTGTAACGACTCTATTATGAGTTATGGAGGAGTACTCGGAGCGTTGTTCTTCTATGGGGATCATAAAGGAGAATTTAATTAGGCTTTCACGTCGTATTTGTTTCTTTGCGTCCAAGAAGCCGTGGAGGTCTTCAATGGCACACTCCTTGATGTACTCGTACTCTTCGTTCTTACCTAACATAGACCTGTACATGACGTGGCGTTTGCATTCATCGCACAGCGCTCCGTAACCCCAGCTTTTAAGTATCTCCACCGTTGCCACCGCGTGCCAATGCTTGATCATGTTCCCCGAGATGACCGGCTCCTCCGAAACCTCGTAACCTCCTCCCTTCTCCCTTATGATAAACATCTTGGAAAGCGCCATGTAGTTGCCTACAGCGCCTTCGGCGTTAGCCGAATGGATGTTTATGAGCGCCCTTCCGGTTACCCGTACGTACACCATCCTATTCACCTCTTGGACCTTACTCCATCGTAAGCTAACGCTAACGAGGCGATGAGGCCCCCAACGAATCGCGGGTCGCCCTTAGCCATATCTATAACCCTTGCTAAGCATTCCTTACCCACTCTGAAGGCTCTTTCAACGTCTTTAACCTCGCCTACGACCTCGAACTCCCCCCTTTGAAGCCCGTCTTGAAGCCTTCTTAAAACGCGGTCCTGCACTCTAACGCTGTTGTAGATCGTTAACACGAAATCCTCGACGTCCCTTGGCCTCGCTATTTTATCGAACAACCCGTAGTCGGACTCCACAACCTTAAAGGCCCCTAGGTAGCGGACGTACGCGCTTACGCACTGATCGGATAGGATCGCTTCGAGGAGTTTCTCCTTTTCAGGTTTCGACACGTCTTCCACCGGGATTACCATCTTACCTAACAGCCATATAAATGTTGCTGTTATATTGCATACTCCGTGCAAATAAAGCGCAAAAGTTGAGTTACATTAGCATCAGTCCCAAGTCCGTTAATTCGTACATCCTCCCCCTCTGCCTTGCAAGCCCATCTTCAGCGAGGCTAGCGAGGTGCCTGTATATAGTGCTTCGATTCTTTCGCATTAAGACCGCGATGTTGTTGGCCGATAACCTTTCGTGTTGATGGATAAGCCGTAGAACTGCCAATTTTTCCTCGGTTACGTCCACCCTAACTATCCTGGAGAGAGGGGGTATGGTCAGGCGCTCGACCCTGCCCTCAAGATACGCTTCAACGGTAGGGTGTTGCTTCCACCTCAGCATTAAGTACGCTGTATAGACCGCGAAGCAAAGGGCCCTCATCCCCCCGGTGAAGCAAAGGGCTACCTGCTTGTCGGTGAGGCCGCTTAAGATTTCCTTGACCTGCCTAACGGCTTTAACGAAGTCCGTTAAATCTACTTCCACCTTTCGAAGCTCAACCTGGAAGCCCTTAAAGACCATGTCGCAGATCTTCTTCAGCTCTAGGTAGGCTTTTTCAGCCCTCTCATCCTTGAAGCTCGGGGTAAAAACTAGGATAAAGGCGCCGGGCCTCAAATTGTAAGATGCGACCGCCCTTACTAGAGGTCCAGGCTCGAAGCCTAACGTCATTATCAGGGCGTCGAGGGGTTGACTCATACTTTCGCCCCATCCATTCATATTGTAGCATTTCTCATGTACATCTTTGGTTTAAGGAGGCGAGAAAGCTCTCATACTTGCAATAGAGATAGGGGAAAATTAAACATTTTTGCGTACCTAAGGAGAAGCGTGGAGCGCTCAGAGAAAAGCCTAAAAAGTTCAGACGTTCCTTAGCAGTAAAAGAGGCAAACAACCGGTAAGGAGCGAAAGGATGTCTTCCATTTCCTCCTTCGTCCTTAGACTCGCCGTTGAGGAGCCCGTGGTTTTCCAGAGCTTTTCAGGTTTTGCTGCCTGCGGCGTGTTTTACGGCTTAATTAAGTCCGTCGATGGGGCTCTTGCTGAGGCTTTACACTCATCGAAGAAGTTAGCCCCTTGGTCCGCCTCGCCGTTCCTTATTGAGGCGCCTCCGCCGCCTAGGATCGTTTACCGCTCCATCCCAGCCCCCTCCATAGTTAGTGTCTCCTTTTCGATCGTGGACGGCAAGGTGTGTGAGGCGTTTAAGGAGGCCATCCTTAATCTCAGCCTAGAGGTGGCGTTAGTTAACGTTAAGGCTAAGATCGTTGGCATATCGGTTAACACCTACGAGTTCACAGACATGGTCTTCAACGTGGACGCCTTACCCAGTAGGTTCGCCGTGAAGTTCCTGACGCCAACGGCCTTTAGGCGCTCCGTATTCGACTGTTGCCCGGCCTGTCCCCATTACGTTGAGTATAGGGCTAAGGCTAAGGAGGGGGCGAGGCTTGAGAGGCCGTGTGGGTACGCGGCTCTATGTAGGGGGGTGAACGTCCCGCTTCCCATCCCCTCCCTGATGTTCAGGAACTTGGCGAGGGTGTGGTCGGCGTTTTCGAACGTGCGGCTGGACGTATGGGGCGCCGCTCGATGGGCTGAGAACGCGGTAACCGTTGCTGGCTTCCCGAGGCCGGGGATAAGGACGGTGCGCGTTTACGAGCACCCGACGACGAATAAGTGGATAGTTGGCTTCACGGGGACTGTGAGGTTCGCCGTGAGGGAGGATGCGTATAAGGAGAAGTACGCTAAGGTAGCTGCCGCGCTACTAAGGATGGCTGAAGTAACGAACGTAGGGGTGAGGAGGACGGCCGGGTTGGGGATGGTGAAGTACGTCGTTCCGAGGGAGGACAAGGCGGGTACCGCTTGAAGGAAGGGCCTTAAGGAGTGAACCCGTCTGGAAAACCTTTAGAGTATTTCTTAAAGGTTCAGTAGGTTAAGTTGGCAGTCGATTAATCGATGGGAGTTTTCAGACGACTTCAGCGATTAAACGTTTAACCTTTTAAGGCCTGATTGACTTCGGTGGAGTCATGTACCCCGCGCGCAGATTATAGACCACCGAAACATGGAGACGAAAATTTAAATAGGAAAACGTCCAGACTAGTGGATATAACGAGGGAAACCCCTCGGAATCTCATAAAGAGAATTGAAAGTTACGAAGTGGAAGCTTAAAACCGTTATCAACCTCATCGAATCTCATAAAGAGAATTGAAAGTAGTTAGTAGCTTTTCCTCTTCAACTGCTGAAGCCTCAGTCCAGAATCTCATAAAGAGAATTGAAAGAGGTTGTGGGGTATGTTGAAGGTGGTGGTGGAGCCGTCCCCGTTGAATCTCATAAAGAGAATTGAAAGGTTGTCTGCATAACAACTCCAAGCTCAAAACCGTACTCCGGAATCTCATAAAGAGAATTGAAAGCTATCATGTCGGGTTCGTAGCCCGCTTCACTCAATAGCTCAGAATCTCATAAAGAGAATTGAAAGAAATTGCTCAATCATATGTTCCCATTGATAGGTTACTCGAAGAAGAATCTCATAAAGAGAATTGAAAGCATCAGCATAGTAATGCTTCAGATGATGGAGGAACACTCCAGAATCTCATAAAGAGAATTGAAAGAATATGATAGAGTTCTAATGAGAAATAAAAAAGAAAGAATCTCATAAAGAGAATTGAAAGACGAATTGTTGCTCAAAATGTACGAGAAAATCAAGGGAGCAAGGAATCTCATAAAGAGAATTGAAAGCAACTCCACCCGGAATCCTTCCCAGAGCTTTTTCTCTCAGAATCTCATAAAGAGAATTGAAAGAGCTATGCTATCTTCGAGTGTTAGATCAGGCATCTTCTCGAGAATCTCATAAAGAGAATTGAAAGGCATTCGAGTTTCGCGCTGTAAGGTTTATCCCCACTTTACTGAGAATCTCATAAAGAGAATTGAAAGCAGACTTCATCTTGTACACTATGAACGTTAAGTTCTCTTCGCGAATCTCATAAAGAGAATTGAAAGTGATTATCACGGTGACCTAGAAGGTATGACTCACAACTTTGTTGAATCTCATAAAGAGAATTGAAAGTGGAGGAGGCGCTTACACAATTAACCTCCCACCTGCCCAGAATCTCATAAAGAGAATTGAAAGCTAGGCGCATCGCTTACTATCCGTTTTAGCGGGCCAAGAATCTCATAAAGAGAATTGAAAGCGGGGGCTTGGGGTGCTAGATGGGTTATGCTTGCTAGAGACGTGAATCTCATAAAGAGAATTGAAAGACATTCCTTTGAGGAGAGGAGGTGGGAAATGTAACTATCAGAATCTCATAAAGAGAATTGAAAGAAACGCTTACACAACACTATAAAAATGTATGAAGACATAGGAATCTCATAAAGAGAATTGAAAGTGTCTTCTTTCTTTGCTTTTTACGTTTACGTTATTTTTATGAATCTCATAAAGAGAATTGAAAGAAATCACAATCAACAGTAAAATCACAATCAAGAAGATGGGAATCTCATAAAGAGAATTGAAAGAATACGATATTGGACATAACGAATTCGCCTAACCCAGCTTGAATCTCATAAAGAGAATTGAAAGTCTTTTTTTACTTTCCTTTTCTCATAAGAACTCTAGTAGAATCTCATAAAGAGAATTGAAAGTGTTCGCGTTGCACACCCTAACCCTGCTGCGGCTTTTATCGATGAATCTCATAAAGAGAATTGAAAGTCAAGAGTCTCTAATGCTAACCTTGACCACGGAGGCTAGAATCTCATAAAGAGAATTGAAAGCTCATCGTCGATTGAACCATAAGACTTTATTTATTTAAGAATCTCATAAAGAGAATTGAAAGGAAGATCTCTATTAAACCCATTAAGCCCTCCTCCTCTTATGGAATCTCATAAAGAGAATTGAAAGTTGTAAAACTCTATGTCTCTTTTTAAGTGTTCAACTCTCTCCGGAATCTCATAAAGAGAATTGAAAGTGAACCTTACGTTGAACCACATCAACCCTTCCGCTAATGTGAATCTCATAAAGAGAATTGAAAGTAACCGCTACCACCGCATCGTCAACGGTCTCGAAGACCCCTGAATCTCATAAAGAGAATTGAAAGAAATGCCTGACTTACACTCAATACTTCGATGGTACGCTTTAAAGAATCTCATAAAGAGAATTGAAAGTACAGTAAAGAAGGGAACGATAGTAAGACTGATCAGAACGAATCTCATAAAGAGAATTGAAAGTCCTAAGCAATTCATCAACCAGTTCCTGAGCTAAGAGGAATCTCATAAAGAGAATTGAAAGCCACGTCTACGTCTTCAATATCGTAATCGCTGTTATAATCTGAATCTCATAAAGAGAATTGAAAGAACTTTTTTTCTTTTTCGGCCCAAAGACCATGGGAGATCTGAATCTCATAAAGAGAATTGAAAGTGTTTCCGCGTTCGTCTTCCTAGCTATATGTTCCTCTATAGAATCTCATAAAGAGAATTGAAAGGAAGAAGTAAAAAAGAGGTTTAATGAGCTTCTGGCAGTGGAATCTCATAAAGAGAATTGAAAGCAATACCAGGAATTAAAGCTTATCGAGGCCCACATGAGTAACGGAATCTCATAAAGAGAATTGAAAGATACGCGCAACAATCAAGAAAGTGAAAAGCTACTACACCTTAGGAATCTCATAAAGAGAATTGAAAGTGATCTCAAGGCCGTGGAGAATAGCTGGTTCGCGTATTTCGAATCTCATAAAGAGAATTGAAAGTACCCTTAGGCTTAGAGCTTTCGGCTTCGTCAGTACTGTGAATCTCATAAAGAGAATTGAAAGAGTACTACGGCGGTAGCGATAACGCTAGCGTTGTCGGCGATTGCCCTAGGAATCTCATAAAGAGAATTGAAAGATGGCGTTGGTGTTGAAGTGGCTTGAAGCGATTGACTTAGAATCTCATAAAGAGAATTGAAAGCTTCAGGATTATCCACGTGTACCTATCTCTCCCATTACTGGGAATCTCATAAAGAGAATTGAAAGCGGGAGTAACGCTGACTGTTGATGGACAGCCAGGAGTCATCGAATCTCATAAAGAGAATTGAAAGTATAAGCTGGGCTTGGAGGTGGGTTCCTGACTGGTTTAAGAATCTCATAAAGAGAATTGAAAGAGGAGGAGATACAGGCCAGAATAGCCGCATTAAAAGAAAGAATCTCATAAAGAGAATTGAAAGGTGCCATAAGGCTTGAGGACGCGCACGCACTAATACAGAATCTCATAAAGAGAATTGAAAGCAAAATGAAGGCTAAGCGTGGTGAGAAGGTTGGCTGAAGGAATCTCATAAAGAGAATTGAAAGCAGAACTGGAGGAAGCGATAAAAAGGTATAGGAAACTCAGAATCTCATAAAGAGAATTGAAAGCGTTCGTAAAGCTCTAAGACCTGACTTTTCGTAAGTAGGAATCTCATAAAGAGAATTGAAAGCTTCATGAGCGATGTCGCTTCTGTTGCGCAACGACATGAAAGAATCTCATAAAGAGAATTGAAAGCCATGATGCACGACCGTCTACGCCGTTTGAATTGGCGGCGGAATCTCATAAAGAGAATTGAAAGCGCCGGTGGAGCAACGTAAGCGTAGACCTCAAACATGGAATCTCATAAAGAGAATTGAAAGTCTTTATATATTGATTGATCAAGGCTTGGGCTTTCTCCGAATCTCATAAAGAGAATTGAAAGCGTGACGGGGGTTTCTAAATATTCGTCTTCATTAAAGAATCTCATAAAGAGAATTGAAAGAATGCGAATTGTGTTCCTACGCCTCCTGAAACCTGGAGGCGAATCTCATAAAGAGAATTGAAAGGTTGAAGTCGGTACTACGAGCACAAATGTTTCAACGGTGGAATCTCATAAAGAGAATTGAAAGGAAGGCTACCAGCCTGGTAGGCTGTAAAAGTACCGCCTACGAATCTCATAAAGAGAATTGAAAGCGTAAGCCGCGTCTCAGTCTACGAGCCGCGCGTCTAGGAATCTCATAAAGAGAATTGAAAGCGTCTTCAACCTCCACTCAACCTCTCTAAACACTATAGAATCTCATAAAGAGAATTGAAAGACTTCTATATCTGCCGTGTTCCCGCCCGCGGTCTTAGCGCTACTAGGAATCTCATAAAGAGAATTGAAAGCAGCCGAAAAAAAATTAGGAGGGTAGGAGCTTGGCTTTGAGAATCTCATAAAGAGAATTGAAAGAGTGATGATAAAATCACAACGTTTAGATCTAAAATCACAGTGAATCTCATAAAGAGAATTGAAAGCATAGTGTTTCGCTCCGACTTCAGGAACCTTCAAAAGGAATCTCATAAAGAGAATTGAAAGATATCCTGAGCTTATCCCCCTCGAAGCGCGTTAACAGCGGGGAATCTCATAAAGAGAATTGAAAGGTCTCTCCGTTGAGCCGAATGCTTAACGGATTAGTCCCATGAATCTCATAAAGAGAATTGAAAGCCTCGGTTCGCTTTGAGTAGTCGTCAACGTCGAAAAGAATCTCATAAAGAGAATTGAAAGTCGGATTATTACCACGCGCGCGTACAAATCTATCTAAGCCTCCGAATCTCATAAAGAGAATTGAAAGCCAGCTAAGCCGCCCTTGAAGCCGCTCTTTATCGCGGTTTCGAATCTCATAAAGAGAATTGAAAGTACCCGCTTCCTTCCCTTTCTCAATTATCGTTGTAGCACCTTTGAATCTCATAAAGAGAATTGAAAGCAATGTTTCATTTATCCTATCAATAAATGAAAGAGCTTTAGAATCTCATAAAGAGAATTGAAAGGAAGGGAGACACCGCTAAGAAAACCGCCACCGCCCTTAAAGAATCTCATAAAGAGAATTGAAAGTAACGTTTCTCAAACAATGGTTAACCCAATGGTTCACCAGTAAGAATCTCATAAAGAGAATTGAAAGAAAGGCTCCTCACTGTACTCTGCACCAACTATAACTCCTCGAATCTCATAAAGAGAATTGAAAGTAGTTAACATGCTTGACATGACCGGCGACTCCGTTGAAAATAGAATCTCATAAAGAGAATTGAAAGACAGCAAGAACTGGAGAGAATGAGAAAAGGGGGACTCTCCGAATCTCATAAAGAGAATTGAAAGTTCCCCGTAGCTCTTCGCGGTCTCAGGTTCAAGCAATTCGAATCTCATAAAGAGAATTGAAAGTGGTTTTGTGAAGCGGTGAAGCGGTGGTGTTGCGATGTCGGAATCTCATAAAGAGAATTGAAAGGTTAAAAAGTATCCTGCACCTTCCGCAGACCTTTCTCTCCCTCGAATCTCATAAAGAGAATTGAAAGTCTCCAGTCTCCTCTTAACCCTCGGGTCTTCATCTGCATCAGAATCTCATAAAGAGAATTGAAAGAAAGTTGATCGTTACGCGTTAGTTATTACTCCACAAAAGAATCTCATAAAGAGAATTGAAAGGAGTTAGATCCTTCATGAGACCGTAACGGTTAAAGCGGACGGAATCTCATAAAGAGAATTGAAAGCAAAGTGGAGGTGGAGTGGAGGTGAGGGGAGCTACTTAGGAATCTCATAAAGAGAATTGAAAGAGAGGCCTTAAAGGAGCTGTGGTTTAAGGACCTCTCGGTCAGAATCTCATAAAGAGAATTGAAAGCGTACTTAAGTTGCAGTAGTTCGAGTTGTTCCTTTAGGAATCTCATAAAGAGAATTGAAAGTTTTATTTTATTTACCATTCTTTCCCCCTCCTTTTCGGCTCTCTGAATCTCATAAAGAGAATTGAAAGTTCTTAGAGGCTTTACGTTGGATGTAGTTATCGATATCTAGAATCTCATAAAGAGAATTGAAAGTCAGCATCGATGCTGAGAAAGCCGGCTTCCAACAGTTCGGAATCTCATAAAGAGAATTGAAAGTTTCAACGACCTTCTCCCTTTCAACTATGAAGGGCTTACCGCGAATCTCATAAAGAGAATTGAAAGCTTCTATCCGCTTAACAGCTCTATAGAACCAGCGTTTGGGGAATCTCATAAAGAGAATTGAAAGCGAGATTTTCAGTTAAGAAGTAATCGAGCTTTCCATCTGAATCTCATAAAGAGAATTGAAAGGTTTATGGTGTTGTTCTGCTCTATTAGCTGGGCCATGAGAATCTCATAAAGAGAATTGAAAGTCATCTCGTCCGCCCTGAACTCGCTCTTAGCCTCAGCCGAATCTCATAAAGAGAATTGAAAGTGAGTGAAATAGAGCTTACGGCTGTTAAACCTCATCAGAATCTCATAAAGAGAATTGAAAGCCTCTTCACCGTGCCCGTCGACGTCTTCGATAAGGGCTCGGAATCTCATAAAGAGAATTGAAAGGAGACTTGGAGGCTTCCGGCTTGGTAAGCGGTGAAAGAGAATCTCATAAAGAGAATTGAAAGCAACCGCGCCCTCCTCCTTCAAAGCCCTTTCGAGGGTTTAGAATCTCATAAAGAGAATTGAAAGTCATGAACCTATGCCTAAAAACGTTAAAAGCTATACCTCCTGAATCTCATAAAGAGAATTGAAAGAGAGATAAACGTTTCGTCGATTATCGGTTCATTTTTCGGTGAATCTCATAAAGAGAATTGAAAGATGAGGAAACTTATGGCCGCTACGGCCGCCACTTTCAACCACCGAATCTCATAAAGAGAATTGAAAGACACTAATCATGTCGGCATTATCCATGTTTATAGCTTGGGAATCTCATAAAGAGAATTGAAAGACTCATATAGCGCCCTAGACCACGAAGACCTCTCCTTATCCTGAATCTCATAAAGAGAATTGAAAGCTCACAAACTTCACTATGAAACCGTAATCTGCAGCGGTTCCCGGAATCTCATAAAGAGAATTGAAAGTTACGTGGTTCGACTATTCAAAAACGGCGTTGACACGGGGAATCTCATAAAGAGAATTGAAAGGTCCTTTAGCGGTTATAGATCCACCGGAGTTTACGATAGAATCTCATAAAGAGAATTGAAAGTACTTAGCTTTGGAACTGCTTGGCGCGGCGATCACAAGCATGAATCTCATAAAGAGAATTGAAAGTTACCCCGTTGACGCCGCCTTAAGCCTCGAAGAGGCGTGGAATCTCATAAAGAGAATTGAAAGCCTCCTCTTCAAGCTGATCTATCCCCCACCATAAAACGCCGAATCTCATAAAGAGAATTGAAAGTGTATAACTGTTTTCACCGATAAGCTTCTTCATAAACCAGAATCTCATAAAGAGAATTGAAAGCCCTTTTCATGGCGTCATCATCAGACGCCCCCAACTCTCATGAATCTCATAAAGAGAATTGAAAGCGAGATCGCGATGAAAGCGATCAACGAGATAAAGCGTAAGAATCTCATAAAGAGAATTGAAAGTGAAAAGGGAGGTTATCATCAACTGACATCATTTTTGTAGCGAATCTCATAAAGAGAATTGAAAGTTAAAATCGTTAGTTTGATCGGCTTCTCAATATATCAATGAATCTCATAAAGAGAATTGAAAGAGTTTAAGAAGGCCAAGGGGTTGTTGAAAGAACGGATATTTGAGAATCTCATAAAGAGAATTGAAAGACACTAACCATATCTGCATTATCCATACCGATAGCTTGAATCTCATAAAGAGAATTGAAAGCAAGTACTACGAGGTTCCGATCCTCGGCGTCCTGGAGAGAATCTCATAAAGAGAATTGAAAGGGAAGCGAAACCGCTCCCGCCGTTCCGCTTACGCCTAGTAACCTAGGAATCTCATAAAGAGAATTGAAAGTACTGGAAGAGAAAGTTGGAGTGCATGAGGTGGAGTCCGGTGAATCTCATAAAGAGAATTGAAAGTCAACCACTCAGCCTTAGCCATCTCCTGAAGTTTACTGCGAATCTCATAAAGAGAATTGAAAGAATATTATCCTCAACGACTTCGCCACTCCGCTACTCGTGTAGAATCTCATAAAGAGAATTGAAAGTAGTCGTGAAAACCACGATTTCGTGTTCGATCGAGTTCGGAATCTCATAAAGAGAATTGAAAGGACAGCAAAGCCATGTATTCCCTTCGGCCCATCACTTGAATCTCATAAAGAGAATTGAAAGCTAAACAGTAAATTAATTTGATCAATGGCGTCAGGTAGGAGGGAATCTCATAAAGAGAATTGAAAGGTCTATCAGCGCTCTCATGCCAGACAATCCTGCTCTTATAGAATCTCATAAAGAGAATTGAAAGTGCAGTGCTTCTTATAACCGCAAGCCTCACACTCCCAGAATCTCATAAAGAGAATTGAAAGATTTTGATCATAAAATATACCCATATAACCCATATTTAGAA
>Ga0209394_1000687_pt1 | contig 24567 bp, 21 predicted proteins | sample JNZ201metaG_FD_184122 | JGI IMG/M metagenome (GOLD analysis project Ga0209394, IMG submission 184122) | Hot spring microbial communities from Jinze hot spring, China to study Microbial Dark Matter (Phase II) - JNZ 20120812A (SPAdes) (version 3) ... | reverse complement strand
CAACCCGTCCTAGAGTGGATTTCAAGAAACTGCTCCATAGCGCTCGTTAACGTTATGGGGCAATATAGACCGGAATACCTAGTTCTAAGATACCGGGAGAAGTATCCAGATATAGCACGTAGATTAACTAAAGATGAATTGAATGAAGCATACGAGATCGCAAAGAAGCTAAAATTGGATTTTGAAGACGTTAGCTGAGTGCGCACACTAGACTTTAATAACAGTTTGAAGCTCTACTGTTTCAAGAGTAAGCCGATTGTCGTGTTGCTGAATAAGGGCACTTAAGTACCTCTCTATATAGTAAAGTAAAGTATGCAGGATATGAGCACTTTTAACTACGCCTTTAACGAGCCTTTAGCAAGTATACTTTGCGTGACTTATTCACAGAGTGCTGACTAAAGCCTACTGGTTAGAGTAGTTAGTAAAATGGTCTTAGCTCTTGAGAGCTACCAAAAAGTGAAGCTACGTGAGTTTTCAGTTTATCTAAATGCTCGGAGTACTTTCTATGTAAGTAAACACGGAAGAAGTTTACTTCGTGTGGCATGATTCCGGCGACAGTTTCTCTTATGGGAGTTCTCGTGATGGTTCCATCCGGTTTAAGTAAGCTTATCTCTGTTTCTTCGAACATGGGGTTCGTCGGCAGTCTTGGACTATCCACGAAGACAGCGTTAGGGTCAGATAGACCTGTCAACCTAATGAATGCCTCCCCTATAATGCTCTCGATCAGGCTTTTACCAACCTTAATTAAAGCTGCTGACACCCTCTCCAGCGGCTGTATTATTTCGTATACTAGCTTGTAAGGAACTTCACGTCGCAACACATACTTAGTTTCCTCTAGCTTTCTGACTTCGGGATTAGCTAGAACGTAGTCGTCATCCAGCTCTGTATATAGCTCTGGGTTCTCTATGGCTTCAGGTATCTTAAGGGAGTGCTCAACCTTCTGCAGAATGCTTCCCAATACTTTGTCGAAGGCTCTAGAAGTCTTGTGGTAGTAAACGGTTTTGAACATATATAACCTAGCGAGAAGCAGGTGGTCTAAGACATCGCGAGCCTTATATTCAAGTGCTATAGTGTCACCAATCACCTTTGAGTGATATGCGAGCCTAGTCCAGTCTAGTCCTAACCCATAGTTCGCTCCCGTGTAGTAGGAGTCTCTAAGGAGGTAGTCGATTATGTCAGCACTATACGGACCCTTTATGATATAGTAGAGGGAGCTTTCACTATAGTCACCTACCTTTGAGCGGAAAGGCCAGGCTTCTAGCACGGGAGCCTCTATGGACTTTGAGAGTTGTTCTACTGTTACGTTAAACTCCTTCTCAATGTACTTCTCGAAACACCTAACTATATCTGGGTGTTCTCTAACTATCTTGCCACCAAGCACCTCGTGGTTTAACCCGTAACGTAAGAGAACGTGGTCTTCAAACGTGTGAGAGAAAGGCCCGTGTCCCACATCGTGAAGTAAAGCGAGTAGGCGAGATATTGCGTACAACCTAGAAGCTTCAGATCTCTCGATCCCCTCGGAGTATAAACTCTCGGCAAACACTCCGGCTACGTGCATCACACCCAATGAGTGAGCGAAGCGGGTATGTGTTGCCGATGGATACACATATTGAGACGTAGGAAGTTGCAGAACCCTCCTAAGCCTTTGGAATGGAGCAGTATCAATTAGGCATCTCTCGTGCTCATACACCTTGATGTAGTCGTGGACAGGATCCTTAATTATTACTGAGTGCTTCATTTCCACATCAGTTAATCGTTGATCTAGAAGCTTAAAACTACCGATAACGCTAGAAGATTTACTACAGCTATAGTTACGAGCAAAGAACGCAGAGTCTTTTTTCCAAGGTCTTCAATAAGTGACGTAAGCCTCCATATGTTGTGTCCAGCTAGTTCTACATTGTGAAATACGTGGTCGATCGTGACGTACCTAGCTCTAGCTTCGTTTTCGACGGCTTTCTCCACAGCCTTAACGACGGCCTCGTAGAGGCCTGGGCAATCAGATACGACGTAGTAAGGTTTCTCTTTAAACGAGGCAGCACAGCTGTGATCGTCCGGAGTAACAACAAGAGGTTCTTTAAACCCCATCTGCTTCATTAAGTTTACAATGTTGTTTCTTGTTTGTATGTCTACGTTGTTGCCGTATATGTACACTATAATGTATCTCTCACCGTCACTGAAGCGGAATGTTATCGCCTTTACTTTATCATAGCAGAGCTCGCGACAGCCGGTACCCACGGCTTCACCGTAACCTACGTAAACATTCTCTTCAGAGCATCTATCTATATCATTAAGCTTCTCTATTATAGTATTCAGCTCGCTCACATCTCTAACTGGTGGACCTTTAGCGGCGTGAGAATCTACTACAGCTACTAAATTCAGTTTGCGATTCGCACCAAGAACTTCTTCAGCTTTTCTCCATATACCATACGGTAAGTCGTCGTTGCCGCGTGCTACGTTAGTTAAAAAGAGAACTACAGCCGTCGGACCTCTAAAGACAAGCGCCTCCCACTCTCCTTCTCTTAAAACAGTTGGCTTACACATACCGTAATCTGATAGCTGACCGTAGTAGCTACTTATAGAAGAGGCCGCTGCTCTAGCTATCTCACGGCTTTCAGAAAACGTCGCTACATTTCTTTCATGAGACCCTGGTGTGTGAAATATGAAGGCTTCCATACCGGGTTCTAAGCTATCTTCTAAGACGTATGGAAACCTAGAAGACCCCACGTTTCTAAAAGGACCGAAGTGAATATCGGGAAATACTAGAGCTATTGGTTCACCTAATTCCCTCTTAAAAACTAGAGCTTTAATTATCACTCTATCAGTTACTCCTAAACTGCGAATTAATTCTTCTAGATATCCGTGATCTCCTGTAAGCCAGGTCTTCATAAAGGCTCTTGCGGAGCTGAGTGGAGATACTCCCCTACTTCTCCCGGAGTACTCAATCGAGTATAGAGCTAGAATCCCTATAACGAGAGACGCCATGCTCATGGATATTACAGAAATAGTGAAATTGTATGGGTTATAGCCTAGCCCTAGTGTGCCGATGAGTAACACTAGGACTGTCGGAAGTGCTGAGAGTGCTACCGCTGTACCGAATTCGTATAAACCAATAAATACAAAAACTAGTATGCCCGGGCTTACCGAGAGTCCCACACCTCTTAGTCCGCCAAGCCTAGTTAAAACGATTTCAGCTGGTAAAACCATCAGAAGGACTGCTGATACAAAGTTAACCATTCTTTTAAGGTTAAAAATTCTTGAACGTCTGAGGGGTACCAGCAACAGCATGAATAATAAGGACTCGATAGAATAAAAAAAGAATCCCTCAGCATATTTCCCTAAGTTTACTGCGGGAAAAGTAGTTACAAACGTATAGAATGTTAAAATAGATACTAATAGGAGGAGTGATGTAGTTTTTCTGCTAGGAGTTAGCGTAATTAATCGATAGTACTTGTTTACTATACCCTCAGCGTCCAACTGCTAGCACCCAGCTACCTACCTATCTACTCTCTGTTTACTAGAGAAAGCGGGGGTTTAAACTTTTTGCTCTAGCGTCTAGCTTGGGTGATCACTTCCAGGACTTCAGATATTCTAGTTGCTTCTCCGTTAACGAGTCTATCTCTATACCCATGGACCTTAGTTTTAGTCTAGCTATAGCGTAATCTATTTCCTCAGGTAGTCTATGGACTCTATTAACTATCTTACCTCGGTTTTCTACTAGGTATTTTATTGCGAGAGCTTGATTGGCAAAGCTTAGGTCCATGACCTCACTTGGATGTCCTTCAGCAGCTACGAGGTTGACTAACCTGCCCTCGGCTAATAGGTATACCCTCTTTCCGTTGGGTAATAGGTATTCATTCACGTTGTTTCTAATGGTTCTTTTAGATACAGCTATATTCTCTATGTCTAAAACGCTTATCTCGACGTTAAAGTGTCCAGCATTAGCGAGTATGGCACCATCTTTCATAGTTAGAACGTGTTCAACTCTAATAACGTCTATGTTACCGGTAGCTGTAATAAAGATATCACCTACTTTTGCAGCTTCAGACATAGGCATAACGTCAAACCCGTCCATTACGGCTTCAAGAGCCTTCACCGGGTCCACCTCAGTTACGATTACTCTCGCACCTAAGCCCCTGGCGCGTATGGCTATTCCTCTACCAACCCAACCGTAGCCCGCAACAACAACGATTTTTCCAGCGATTAAGACGTTTGTAGCTCTCATAATTCCGTCGAGTGTAGATTGACCTGTTCCATACCTATTATCAAACAAGTACTTAGTCTTGGAATCATTTACTGCTATCACAGGGTACTTAAGCATTCCGGAACTCTCGAGGGCTTTAAGCCTCATAACTCCCGTAGTTGTTTCTTCAGTTCCCCCCAAGACCTTCTCAGCTGTATCTGGAGCTTTTTCATGAAGAAAAACGTGTAGATCTCCTCCATCATCTACTACGATATCTGGGTTAGAGCTCGCTATACGCTCTATACACCAGAAGTATTCGTCATCGCTTTCACCACGCCAGGCAAATACTCTGATACCTTCAGTAGCGAGAGCAGCAGCTACTTCATCTTGTGTTGATAGTGGGTTAGAAGCGGCTAGCCAAACCTCGGCACCACCAGCTAAAAGCGTTCTCGCGAGAACCGCTGTCTCTTTTGTTACGTGTAAAACGGCCCCGACTCTAACTCCAGTTAGAGGTTTGGTTTCCTCAAACTCTTTTCTGATCCTCATGAGTACGGGCATGTTTCTTTCAGCCCACTCTATCATGTCCTTACCTTTAGAGGCGAGGTCTAAGTTCTTTACTCTATACATACTTGACCACCCTCGCTACCTCTGAAATTAACCGTATAAATGTATAATGTACCAAGGGAGATTGATAGAGACTTAGTGTCTCATGTGTAGAAGAAATCTTTTAAGCTCTCATGGGACTATTTACAAGGGAATCCCATGGCACAGGTCGTAGGACCAGTTAAGGGAACTGTAACTGGATTCTGTGTAAAGTGCAGAGCTAAGAAAGAATTGAAATCTCCTGAAGAGGTAATATTGAAGAACGGTAGGAGAGCTATTAGGGGCACCTGTCCAACTTGCGGTACTACCGTCTACGTTTTCATGGGAAGCAAGAAGAAGAGCTAACAACGATAGTTCGTTGTGATCTTTAAATTCGTATTTTTCCTTTTTCCTTTTAACGCTTAGTTACCGCATATTACGTTACCAATAACTTTATTAGATAGCAAACTTAACTTAGTAGTAGTAAAAGTAGTAAAGAATAAAGATAAATCACGAACTTTACGTCTTAGTGGGATACTATGTGTAGGCTGATCTCGCTTATCGGTAGGGACTTACCAAGCTATATCGAGTACATAGATTCTTTCGTGAAGGCAAGCAAGTGTGACCCTTATCTCATGGAGTTATTAGGGCGTAGTGAATGTGAAGGTCATGGCGATGGTTGGGGGTATGCCTTAGTTGGCACTAGAGGTAGTGAGCTGGATACGTCTATACACTATAGGACCACTTTGCCCGTATACTACGATTTAACCGGGGTTAACAATCTTAAGAGCTTAATCCACGATATTAACTTTGGTGTTCTCATAGCGCACTCGAGGCGATTAGCAGAGGGTTCGGCCAGAACGGGTAATACGCACCCAATTCACTACAACTGGAAGGGATTCGATATGTGGATAGCGCACAACGGTGTTATGGACCCTAACGAGCTGTCTAAAGTGCTTGGTGTACCTAAGTTACCGGATACTACCGATACCTACTACCTAGGTGAATACCTATACAAACACTTAACCGGTGTCCACGCGAAGGATCTTGTTGAGGCTTTAAGGAGAGCAGTTAAATACACAAAAACAGCTATGAATACCCTCGTAATTCTATACGATGATAAAAGGCTTGTGCTCTCTGTAACTTCTTACTTGACTAAAGACAGGTTGCGTAATCCCCTTGCTGTCAATTATTACAAAATTTTAGCAAGAGAGTCAAGTACTTTCTACGCTTTCTTCTCTTCTTCTATAGCTAGATACATCCATAGTCCAGATACGGTAGAATTACCACTGCAGACAGCAGTAGTAATAGAGCTATACCCTAGAACGGGTCAACTATCTCGAAGCGTATACAACTTGGAGTAATCTTACCTACTACGAGAGCCGAATCTAAACATGTCCCGAGTCTCGGCGTTAGAGAGCGTTGGAAAGTGCTGTAGTGGTTAGTCGATAGCAAAGAATATCCTGGAGTAAGTGAAGAGATGAAGCAGTGACATTGGTAGATGTAGGCTGATACTAAGGTCGAACTACTTTTGTAGCGGCTATAGAATCTTGGTAGCCAGAGGCTTAATAACTCCTTGAACAGTAACAGTTTGATTGGTGCTGTATACGAGCGCAGACGATTACAGCAGGACTCACGTAGTCAAAGTGTGCAGAGAGAAGTGTTCTGAGATAGGTTTCTCTGGTGAGGCATACCGTGAATGTGTAGAGCTCTGCATAAAAGAGACTGTGTCTTCTGTAAAAGTTCTTAAGTTGTTTTAGCTACTGTGGGTACTTGGAATACGTGTCCCGCCTCGATGACTGTTGGGTAGCTATAGGAGGCAAGAGGATGCACCTACCCCTCGAGGCGTGCTCTGAGGTACCCACTGGTGAACTCCCAACGACCCTGCGGTAGGTGAGCAGGTGATGAGGGAGAAGCCCTTGAACAACGCGGGCAACCACTAAGCGATAGCGAATAAGCGGTAATTAAACAACTTTTTCTTGGCAAGCATCGTCCTCTTAAAGTTTTTCTCGTTTTACTGTCTACCTGAGTCCCTTCTCCGCAAGAGATGCCACTGCCTCACGCAACTGTTTCGGTTTTCATATAGGTTTGTATTAGGTGATGTTATTCTTCTGCTATGATTAGTACGTATACTTCTTTTCCGTGTAGATGTTTTATCTTTTCTTTGTCTCTTCCCAGTGGGTAGAGAACGTAGTCTCCTCTCCTATACTTAATGATGCTACATCTAACCATCTCGACTCTAGCCATATATCCACCTATACAGCTATGGAGAGAAAGATTATAAACTAAACTCTAGAGTCTTGGGTGTGGTGAGCTACTCAGTGAGGGGTGGAGAGCTCGTCGAGGCTCTTAAGGTGAGGGCTCTCCCCGAGGGTGGTGATGACCGTTATGCGTTAATTGAGTTTCTGAAGCTCTACCGTGATGCTGTACAATTCGTTGTGAACAACCTGTGGAGCTTGAATGAGGTACCTTCAATCAAGGCTCTACACAGAATGTTCTACTCGGAGCTAAGAAATCGTGGTTTTAGAGCACACCACGTTAAGCAGATCTACGTTTACGCTAAAGCAGTTGTTAAAGCTTGTAAGAAGAGCGGTGGTAGGAAGCCAGTTCTAAGAAAACTAACAGCTAGAGTAGATAAGTACGACTACAGGCTAGACCTAGAGAACAGAATGCTTATCCTAAAGATACATGAAAACAGAGAGGTTAAGCTAAGACTACTGACATCTACTGAGAGAGTAGAAAAGTTCAGGGGTTGGAGTAACTACGAAATAGCTGTGAAGGTTGTTGAAGACGAGGTCTACGTAGCAGTATACTTCAAGAAAACCGTTAAGTTTAGAAAGCCCAGGACGGTTATGACTGTTGACGTGAACTTCGACAACGTTACACTAGCTGTGTTCGCACCCAGCGGAAAGCTACTAAAGCTGAAGCGATACAGAACACCTCTCAGGAGGATGTTGACGCATAGGATATGGATCGAGAGGATTCAACGAAGGTACTCTAGGTCATGGAGGTTCATCAGAGGTGTTAGGAGAGCGATTAGAAGACATGGTAAGAGAATTAGGTGCATAGCTTGGGACTACGTACACAAGATTGGAGACTCTATAGCAGAACTTACTAGTAGGTATAGCTCTATCATAGTCTTAGAGAACTTAAATAAACTCAGGAGTAACATGAATAGAAGTAACTCATTCAACAAGAAGCTATCTTTATGGTTCTACAGGAGAGTGCAGTTCACTATAAGCTATGAAGCATTAGAGAGAGGATTGTTGGTTAGATACGTTAACCCGATGAGAACATCATCAACGTGTCCAAGGTGTGGAAGCAGATTAGAAAATGGCGGTAGTAGAGTACTGAGATGCGGTAGGTGTGGACTCACAGGAGATAGAGACGTAATCGCATGCATAAACCTGTTCTACAGGTACTCAAGATGTGGGGTGCTAGGGGTCACCCTGAACGCCCCCGAGGGTGATGCATACCCAAGACCGATGCGGGGGAACAGAAATGAGGCAATGAAATCAACCAATATAAACCTATACCAGAGCTGAACCCCCTTACTGAAAGTAGTTGTCCGCGCCCATTAACTGGGTTATCTAGTCATTTTGGTTGTTTTGGTTTTCTGGGCACGGGTTCATACTATCCGTTCGTCTCTATCTTCTCCACTAGTGTAGAGTAGATAATTCTCCGACCGCTAGTTTCCCTAAAGCTTTTCTATTTTTTAAACCATTTACTTAGTCCTACTTCAGGTCGCTTTAAGTCCTTAACGGCCTTAGCAAGCCTTTCCAGTGCGCTATTGACCCTCTCTTCCGAAAACTCGTACTCTTCGACGAGTAATTCCTTAACTTTATCTACTTTTGGATCTACCCACTCCAAAGTATAATCTCTAGTAACTTGGGGATTCTTAAATAGGTTCCTTATCTCGTCTGGTGGAACTGGGAACTTAGCGCCAGGGATAGACTTCACTGCCTTCTCGAGGCTACCGAAACTCTTGATGAGCTGGTACGCAGTCTTGGGTCCAATACCTTTGACTCCCTCAGGGTTGTAGTCTGTTCCTATCAGAATAGCTATGTCTATTAGCTGGTCCCTAGATATCCCTAAACTCCTTAGTAATACTTCGAGCTCTATTACTTCAGGTTTTATCTCTACATATACTTCCTTCTTTGGGAGCTTTCTTCTTCCACTAATAGTCAAGTTTCTGACTAGTCTAAGAGACCCAAAGAGTAGGGAGTCATAGTCCTGTGAGGCAGTAGCCCAAGCATCTCCCCAAACTACCATAAGCGCTGCTTGAGCTTCTCCCTCAGACGGTGCCTGAACCCACGGAATTCCCATAGCAGTAAGAAGCTCTTTAGATGCTTTAACCATCTCGTTCGTAAGATAGGCAGACATTTGCGCATACCTTCTAGCTGCTTCTAGGTCCCCTACGGAAATAGCTTCTTCATACTTTCTCCTAGCCTCCTCCTTAACGCCGATTCTATCGGATAGCTCCTTAGCTTTAAGTTCGGGAGGCTTGCCATCGAAAACGTATACCGGCTTAATGCCAGACTCCAGCAGGTTTATAGTCCTGTAAAAAAGCCCGCTTAGGTGACTAGTCACGCGACCTTTACTATCCATAAGTGGAGTACCGTCAGGCTGTCTAATAGCGGTTAAAAACTGGTAGAGAGCATTGTAGGCATCTATAGCGATTACTTTACCCTTCAGTTCCCTAAGGTCGTTGATGACGCGAACGCACTCCTCCGGCACGATATCGCGGATATTAACACCCAAACTCACACCGTCAACACTGTAAACCCATAGAGACTTTAAATAATTTAAGGTGGTGTCTAACGCAAACTCGCACTTCGGTTTTAATGACTAGTGAAGTCCAGCGTGCTTAATACTAAGCCTTTAGTACTCGAATACAAGTTTCGTTCAAGATTTCGACAGACACGTAAAATGACCACGCAATAACTTTAAACCTTAGTTTTGCTATACCTTTAACAATTATATGGGTTACTCTAGCGTGAACAACGCAGTAGCCTAAGTTTTAATACACTTAAAATATGATAATAGATACGCACATAAGTCTTCAGAGGCTCGCGATGTCGTTCATAGAAGTTTCAAAACGGTTTAGACTATTTCATACCAGCTTAGTTTAGTGCGATTCTATGTCTACGGATATTGCTACTTTAGGTTTAAAACCTTTAATAACTCATATATGGAAATACGTGGAAACACAAATTGTGTGTGATTTAAGGTATGGGTGGTTGGATACTCAGGTGTAGGTCTTGCGGGACGAAAAGAGTATTAAAGGTTAGCTACCACATAGGTGACTTTAAGCAACTGTATCATTGGTGTTCATACTGTAAAAGAAACACTCTCCACGATATTCTGGAAAGATTAGTACCGTAGGCTTATTGTACGTTGAGTGGGAGCTACTACGTAGCAACAACTCATTCAAGGACTTCAAGAAACGAGTTCAGCGTCACGAACTTCGCAAGATTAACTTCAAAGACTCGAGAGCTTGTTCTAAAGCGCATTCTCTTAATGAAAAGGCTACTAGTAGCAGCTTCGAAATAGGTTCTACTAAGGTCGATCTCTCTGAATTAAGATTCAGCAATTAAATGATATAGTAGAGTCGACCAGTCATCCATAACTTTCTACTTGAAGCACTTTTCTACAACTAGCCACTCTACAAAGATTCTAGACGAGAAGTGCGATAAAGTCAGTGAAGTAGTTTTTCTAAATGGAAACTGTATACATAAATTTATTTAATTTATAAAGTTACTCTGAGACGAAAATTGTGACGATGGCACCTGGAGGGCTTATTAGCGGTGATTACGGTAGATGATATTTTAGGTATAGGCTTATCTTACATTCTGTCGCATTTCCGTTAAGTATGGAATACACCCAACTCTTTGTGTATGAACTTGATACTTAGGATGAAATACGATTGGTAGTCAATTCCTATTTACTCATTATACTTTCATATGTTTTTAAATACTTTTATGGTTAAGTAGACATAATACGAAATAGGTAGAGGTGTTAGTTAGTGGTATCCGGTCTCTCTAGAGCGAGTGTATTCCCTCTAGTTGTCTCCCTCCTGGCAGTGGACATCGTAATAGTTAGTGGAATAGTAGTGCGCATCAGTCATCTTTATATAGCAGGTACCTACATGTACAACGACTGGGTCATAGGAGTTGCGGTCACCACGCTCATGTGTATGGTGGTGCTACACGCCTTCGTAGGTTATACTGTGATTACCAGCAAAAAGCTCTACAAGCGAGTCCTTATTAGCACGACCCTGGTTCAAGTGATGTCAATAACCGCAGTCACCGTTATTGTGGTGGACTTAGTAATGTTTATTGGGTTAATAGCATCGGTAGCGGCAACCGCAGCTCTCATCGCATTACTACTTCGGACACCTTCTCGGTGAAGCTATTTTCACATACCTTAAGTTTTCTCGAGCTAAGTACTCGCTATATTTCATTTTCAGCGTCTTCACGCATAGAGATTAATCGACGCCCTTAAGAAGCAGCAATAAGCGACTTAAGCAATTTCTAGGACTTTACGCACAATTTCTCTAAGCCGCTTAACGAAATATATTTCCAAGAAGCCATCTTCATAGCTAGGATAAGTAGGATAAGAGTTAGAAGTATTTTTGATTGAAGGTACCAGTTTTAGTAAGCAAAGCGGAGTTAAGTGAAGAATTCATGTTCTGCCTTTCTCGGACTCTAATGACCTAAAGTCATGTTTACGTCACAACTCAATACATTCCGCTGAAAATGGACACACTATAGTTCTCAGCGTGGGCTTTCTATTTGCTCGGGCTTTGAAGAACATCATTTAAACCAAAGAGTAGTTAAATGAGAAAACATTATCACGAATTTTGCATTACGTAGAATAGTAGTGTTTCCAAATACATTTCGGTTTGAAACTAAAGTGAGCTTAATAAATGTTCTTTAATATTTTGAACAATAGGCTTTTTATCTCTTTCTGAAGCGAAGTATTAACACATTAAGAAAGAGAAAACAGAGAAATTTAAGAAATGTAAAGAGGGCGGCGGCCGAGGTCCAAAGCCCCGCATCCTTGGCCGCTAGACGACCCGGCTACCACTAGCTTTTAATGTTTGAGGTAAATAAGTTTTATCAGTCGTCCAGAACTACTAATTAGAAGTGTGAGCTCTCTAGGGTTTATAGTTCCTATGTATACAAAATTCTTTACTCATATAGTAAGTGACAACTTACGTACTGGTGAATCGGGTTAGCGACTCTAATTTCGAGTAGCCGTATTGAGAGCAACGATATGATACGTCTTATAAAATTGCTCTCCTACTTAAAGAGCTTTTGACAACTTTTTAAGAGAGCTGGATCATATAATTCAGCTAAATTTACATAAAGTTCTGTTCCACTATCGTTTACGAGGGCTCTAGCAAGGTCTCTACTCTTTTTCGTTATGTTTGCGAGGATGGCTTCTAACGTTGTTTCTAGGAGGTCTCTACCATTAAATACCTCTTCTAGAAGCTTCATGAAGTTAGCCGGATTTTCGAGCATGATTTCATCAGGTAAATATCCGTATTTAGTTACTGCTTTTAACTTGAGCAAACTGTATAAACCAGGGAACCGTCTTTCAAGACCCAGTAGCACTACTTTACTAACACATAGAAACACTTCTTCGTAATCCCGAAGCTTACCCAGCATCTTTTTATCTAGCGACAAAGTGTTCATAACCCATTATGTAACTTGTTAAACTTATATAAATCCTTGTGTTATCAGAGCTACTAAACACTACACCGTACCGAGAGAGTTGTAAGTGAGTTGCATGTGGGTTCTTATTGTGTGAGAACATCTCGCGTGTGGAAGGCGTGTTAGACCGGTTTGTAATCACGATTTTTAAGCTTTTATACCTCAATCTATACCGTACTTCATCCCGCAAGCTTAATAGCGTAAGCATCCTTAGTTTTGGGATAAGTATGCGCGGACTTAGAGGTAGGGACTACATCTCTGTATCTGACTTCAGCCCGGCGGAGATATGGAAAGTTCTAGAGCTATCTAGAGACCTTAAGCTTAGGGCTTATGGGGGCGAGAGAGTAATTCCAGTGCTTCAGGGTAAGACTCTAATGCTAGTGTTTCAGAAGCCCAGCACTAGGACAAGGGTGAGCTTTGAGGTAGCCATGAAGCAACTTGGCGGGTTTACAGTTACTGCTAACTGGACTGAGCTACAGTTAGGGAGGGGTGAAACGATAGCTGATACTGCGAGAACCTTAAGTAGATACGTAGACGGCATAGCAGCAAGAGTCTATAGTCACAAAGACCTCTTAGAGCTTGCTGAATACGCTAGTGTCCCGGTAATAAACGCATTAAGCGACTTAGAGCACCCGGTGCAAGCACTAGCCGATTTCTTCACAATTTGGGAGAAGAAGGGCAGGGTTGCCGGAGTTAAAGTAGCTTTTCTAGGTGATGGAGCAGACAACGTAGCACACTCTCTCATCCTCATGGCCGCATCTTTAGGGGCTAAGATCAGCATAGCTACACCAAAGGGATACGACCCACACCCAAAGATCATGGAGGTAGCCGAAGAGAGAGCAAGATACACTGGGGCGTCAATAGAGGTAGTTAGAGAAGTAGAGCAGGCAGTTCGTGGAGCTGACGTTATCTACACGGATGTCTGGGTTAGCATGGGTCAAGAGGCTGAAGCAGAAAAGAGAGTGAAGGAGCTCTCTAGGTATAGAGTGACTAAAGAGGTAATGGAGATCGCAAAACCTGACGCCATCTTCATGCACTGCCTACCGGCAAAAAGAGGTCATGAAGTAACCGATGAAGTAATAGATGGACCTAACTCCGTCGTTTGGGATCAAGCAGAAAATAGACTTCATACACAGAAGGCTCTATTAGCACTCATACTCTAACTTCTTTTTCTTTTCTTCTTTCTTCTCGATTTCTTCTTTTTCTTTCTCCTCGATCGGCTTACTTGAATGCTTTCTTCTCTAACCGATGTTTCCTTCAGCTCATTAGCCATAACGGTCCTCAAACCGTAGTTAAGAAGCTCGATTCCTAGAGCTATCGTACTTGAACTTACTACTTCTCCAACTAAGCACACAGTGTAGTATCCTGGCTCTAGCTGTTTCTTTGAGCTAGTAAGCATACTACGCTGAAGGGCATCTACTTCTACTGACGCCGCATCTAAGCTCTTCGAGAGCACCTCCAGGGACTTCACTAAATCCGGTACGGGAGCGAGAGGAACGCACTTAACTCTCTTACTGCTAATCAGATAGGAGAACTGAGTGCCGTCAGCATGAAAATCGATGAGAGCTAGATCGCAATCAGACTTCAGCTTCGATACATTAAGAATACTTCTTAGAGCTCCAGGTAATCTCCCCTCATTGACTAGACTACCGAATACAGCGTCCAGTTCACTCACGTCTAAAGCTACTGTAGGAGTCACCCTCTCTTCATACTTTAACTTATGTAGTAGAACTCTCACACCTTCGAAATCTATCCACTCTCCGATATAGCACCGCACCTTGATCTCTGCAGTGCTCAAGCTCAATGACTACCACAGCTATCACTATTTACGTACCAAGGAAAATAAAACCTATTTAAACGGCGTCAGCACCTCCTTAAGGTCAGTGACTTATTCATAAAGTAACTACCCTCTATCTTACTGACTGCTAAGCTAATCAATGAAAAATACGTTGGGTAATGTATTCGAGTAAAGCATGTGAGTCTGGATGCGCCGTCTGCTATGATTGCTACTTGTTTAGCGTTTATAGCCTATTTTCCTCAAGAACTCGTGTCTTTCTTTTTTATCTGACTCATCCTCTACTCCAAGCGGAGTTCCTCCATCTACTACTCCAAGGACGCTTCTACCTTGGTCAGTTTCTGCAACGATTACCTGTATGGGGTTAGCTGACGCAGCATATAGAGTTACCACTTCACTCACGCGTTTAAGAGAGTTAATCACGTTGATTGGCCACGCATTTCTTATGTAGATCGCAAAGAAGTGACCCGCACCAACTCTTTTAGCAGCTTCAATAGCTAGAGAGATCATTTCTTCATCGTTTCCATCATACCTAATTAAACGCTTACCACTCGACTCGCAAAACGCTATACCGAACTTAATGTTGGGAACGGATGTTACTAATGCTTCATAGATGTCTTCAACAGTCTTTATGAAGTGAGACTGACCGAGTATGACATTTACTCCCTCCACGCGCGGTAGATCTATGACCTCAACTTTCTTAAGCTCACCCAGGCAGTATCACCAATAAGCAAATTCCTGAAAACATATAAAGCTACCCCATCAACTACCCGCAAGTACTTTCAGAGGTAGCAACTTTTTCGCTGTTTAAGGCTTTTTACTTATATACCTATATATCTTAAACTTACGATAGAGAGCTGAGTGACTAGAGATGTTTAGGTTAGTGAAAGTAGAGGATATAGTGAGGATACCTCCGAGCAAGTTTAGTGAGGACTTAGTTAAAGTAGCGAGTGAGGTACTAACAGAAAAATACGTAGGTAGCCTCCACCCTGACCTCGGGCTCATTTTAGCTATAACTGACGTAGAAGTAGAGCCTGAAGGAACCATAATACCTGGTGATGGAGCTACATACCATAGAGCTGTTTTAGAGTTACTAACGTTTTACCCAGTAGTCAACGAGGTAGTTTGCGGAGTGGTTGTTGATGTAAAGAGAATCGGCATCTTCGTTAACATCGGTCCTATGGATGCTCTAGTTCACGTCTCTCAAATTGCTGACGATAGAATGGTGTATTACGACGAACTAGGAGTCTTAGAGGGTGAGGAGACCAAGATAAGGATTAGTAAAGGCGATATAGTGCGAGGTAGAATCACTGCTGTTTCAATAGCTAGACCTTCGTTACTAAGAATAGCCATGACTATGAGACAGCCAGGACTGGGAAAGATCGCCTCGGGTGCTGGTAGTGAGTAGAGGATATAGAAAGCCTTTTAAGGCTTGCACAAAGTGTCGCCTCCTCGTTCCCCACGAGGCACCTACCTGCCCATCTTGCGGTTCTACAACATTTACTGACGTATGGTCGGGAGTAGTAATCATAGTTGACCCCGAGAAATCCAAGCTAGCTAAGATGCTAGGAATAGAAAAACCCGGAAGATACGCACTCAAGCTTGGATTATAGGAGCTTCATATATTCCTGCTGTTAGCTAAACTGATTTGCTCTACGGAATAGTGGTGTTACTTTAAGTAAGCTTCTTCTTTGCCTCCTCTTCAAGCCTTTCTTTGTAGCGTTTCTGCCACTCATCTTCGGTAATGCTCTTTAACTCGTCGACTAAAACGTCTCTCGCTTCTTTGTTCCTCATAAAGTAGCTTATAGCATAGCTACAAATCGGCTGGATCTTCAGGTTACTGCTTTTAGCGTATTCTACGACTTTCTCCACTAGAGCTCTAGCGTAACCTTTACCTCGGTGTTTCTCAGGGACATAGGTTTCTAGTATCTTAAGTACACTACCTTCGGTTTCAGTAGCTACATACGCCTTACTACCATCTTCTAGTTTAATGTAGAACACTCCACCTGCTTTTTTGATCTCCACACCGCATCCCCAACAGAATCGAGCTCCATAGCATAAAAGTACTTGACGAACGCATTATCAACCTACACTACTGTAGCGTAGTCGTAGAGATCGGTGTCGAGAAATATTTGTGGCTAACTAATAGATCGTCGGTGCTCGAGATGCTGAAGTCCATTGAGTGGCTTGGGGATAGAGTAAGGTGGATTAACACCCTCAAGATCCCATGGGAAGAGGAAGTAGTAGAATCCGGAGACCCTGAGAGGATAGCTCAAGCGATAGAGAGAATGGAGATAAGAGGTGCGCCAGCCATAGGGGTTGCCGCAGCACTCGCCGTCGCCTTAGTTGCTGTTAGGTCTAGTGCCGAGAGTCTGGAGGAGCTAAAGAGCAAACTTCTAGCTACGGTTGAGAGAATGAAGAGGACTAGACCAACTGCTGTTAACCTCTACTGGGCTTTAAGGAGGGTTGAATCCGTCATCAAAGGAGAGTACGTAAGTACTAGAGAACTGCGAGAAGCTGTAGTTAGGGAAGCTCTCAGCATATATGAAGAAGATATCTATGTAAACAGAAAGATGGCTGAAATAGGGTCTAAACTCCTAGATGATGGTGATACTGTACTAACTCACTGTAATGCTGGTGCTCTAGCTACTGTGGCATACGGTACTGCTCTAGGTGTGATTAGAGCAGCATGGGAATCCGGAAAAAGAGTTAAAGTTATAGCAACTGAGACTAGGCCAATGCTCCAGGGAGCTAGACTAACCGTATGGGAACTAATGAAAGACGGGATCCCAGTGAAACTAATAACTGACAACATGGTGGGTTACGTAATGAGTCGGGGGCTTGTATCGAAGGTTATCGTAGGAGCAGATAGGGTGATCCCACCTGGTTACGTAGTTAATAAAATCGGTACTTACACTATTGCCGTGCTAGCTAATAGGCATAGAGTACCCTTCTATGTCGCAGCACCTACTTCAACGATAGACTACGAAAGCAAGATCGAAGATATCGTTATAGAAGAAAGAAACCCGGACGAGGTTAGGACGGTGCTATCGAAGTTCTATGTAACCCTTCCAAACGTAGAAGTCCTTAATCCAGCGTTCGACATAACTCCACCGGAATTAGTAACAGCAATTATTACCGAGAAAGGGCTGGTCGCCCAGCCTCTTGAAGAAAGCCTATTGAGGCTTAGAAAACAGCTTTAGTCAACACGATAGCTCCAGTAACTGAGAAACTAGCATCTGCCAGTTTGCTATGTCGGGAAGTAAGCTTTATATACTTTGAGGTGATAAAATGGAGGATAAAGGTATAGGGTGGGCGACACATGAGTAGAAGACCCGCGAAACCTCACATGAACCTAGTGGTAATAGGGCATGTAGATCATGGAAAAAGCACTCTAGTAGGTCATCTACTCCTATCTCTAGGAGCTATTGACCCCAAGACAGCGAAGGAAGTAGAGGAAGCAGCTAAAAAAGCTGGTAAGGAGTCCGAGAAGTTCGCATGGTTCTTAGACAGACTGAAGGAAGAGAGAGAAAGAGGGCTTACTATAGCACTCTCGTTTATGAGGTTCGAGACGCCTAAGTACTACTGGACTATCATTGATGCCCCAGGACATAGGGATTTCGTTAAGAACATGATCACTGGAACCAGCCAGGCCGACGCAGCTCTACTAGTTGTATCTGCTAAAACAGGTGAGTTTGAAGCCGGTATGAGTCCTGAGGGGCAGACGCGCGAGCACGCTATTCTTGCTAGAACTATGGGTATCGAGAACCTAATAGTTGCTGTCACGAAGATGGACATAACAGACCCTCCGTGGAGTGAGGCTAGGTACAAACAAGTAGTAGACGTTATGAAGAAGTTCCTAAGAACTCTCGGCTTTAAGGTCGATGAGATACCTTTCGTCCCTGTCTCCGGCTGGCTTGGAGATAACATATTGAACCAGTCTAACAACATGCCTTGGTATAAGGGTCCAACACTAGTGCAGGCCTTAGACATGTCTAAAGAACCACCTAAGCCAATAGATAAGCCACTAAGGCTTCCGATACAAGAAGTTTACAGTATCTCAGGTGTTGGTACGGTACCTGTCGGTAGGGTAGAGACAGGTAGACTGAGAGTAGGTGATAAAATAGTCTTCATGCCTCCCGGCGTTACAGGTGATGTAAGGTCGATCGAGATGCATCACGAGAAGCTAGATGAAGCCATACCTGGAGACAACATAGGATTTAACGTAAGGGGTGTATCCAAGGAGCAAGTTAAGAGAGGTGACGTAGTAGGTCACCCAGATAAGCCACCGACTGTAGTAGAAGAGTTTATCGCTAGGATATTCGTAATGTGGCATCCTTCAGCGATACACGTAGGTTACACACCAGTAATCCACGCGCATACAGCCTCTGTAGCTGCTAGAATTGTGGAAATAATCGGTAGGCTCGATCCTAAAACAGGTCAGATAGTTGAGAAGAACCCGCAGTTCATTAAGGCAGGTGAGTCTGCTTTAGTAAAGTTCAAGCCGATCAAGCCTATGGTAGTAGAGAAATACAGTGACTTCCCGCAATTAGGTAGGTTCGCAATGAGAGATATGGGTAAGACTGTAGGTATTGGTACTATCATAGACGTAACTCCAGCTAAGGTAGAGCTAAAATCATAGCAATCTGACAGTCAAACACAGGGTTATAGCTAATGACTAAAGTAAGAATAAGGCTTTGGAGTGTTAACGTAGTACACTTAAACCAGGTAGCAGAGCAGATAGTAGACCACGCAAAGAAGTTAGGAGTAAGGATATCCGGTCCGGTCCCTCTACCGACGAAGAGGCTAGTAGTACCTGTCCTAGTGCCACCACACGGTGAGGGAACAAAGGTCTACGAGAAGTGGGAAATGAGGATACATAAGAGGTTAATAGACGTAGAAGCAGACGAGAAGTTCATGAGGCAGATAATGAGAATAAGAGTGCCGGACGACGTGTACATAGAGATAGAAGTCCTTAAGTAACCTTAGGTAATCACCGCATCACACTTTTTAAAATATTTAAGACTAGTTGAAACCAAGTTCTTGGCGCCGGGGTGCCCGAGCGGTCTAAGGGGCCGGCCTGGAGAGCCGGTGGGCTAACCGCCCACGCGGGTTCGAATCCCGCCCCCGGCGTCACTCCCATGCGTAGTGATGGTTTATAAGTCATTGTTTCACACCGCTCCCATACACCATGAAACGATTTAATAATGTTGCTATATGATAATACTAGGAGATAATGGATAATGTTAGGAGTGTGGACGTGAAGCCTTGGTACGATGGACTGAACCTCGAAGGATTGAGTGATACAGACAGGGTTAAGATACTTCAGTACGTAGTGGATAAGCACGGTATGGGGAGAGTGCAGGAGGTTCTCAAGGTGATCAGGATCACTATGTGGAGGCTTCTGAACGGGAAGTCCAGGCTGGACGATGAGAGGCTGAAGCTTCTCCTCACCATGATCACAGAGGAAGAGTTTAGGAAGGTGTTAGAGGCTAGGAAGGTGCTGGAGGCGGCGGGCTAGTCAGAGATGGATACGTAGACTACACGCTAGCGCTAGAGGTCATGAAGCTCGTCCTCAGGGACGAGTACCTAAGAAACCTAATACTGAGGTACGTCGTGGACACATATAGAGAAGACCTGAGGAAACTACTAGGGCTGAGCTTCGCAGGCATAAAGCTTGAGTGGAGTGAGGACTTCGAGAACTTCCTATCGGAGAGGAAGAAGCGTAGGAAGGTCAGGGACCCGGAGACGATAAGCTACTACAGAAGCCTCTTCAAGAAGATGCAAGCAGGTGGGAGAGCTGTGGAGATGTCCAGCCAAGAGATCATAACGCTCGGCTACAGGATAGCCTGTTTGCCACTAGTGTTCTTTTTGAAAGCTTTCTGTAGATAGTTCTTCACAGTGTTCTACCGCTTCTCTTCCTCCTGCTTTTTTAGGTTCTTACTCTTCTTAACAATGTCCTCTTACCTAAAATTCTCGACAATGTGAACAGCTTTGGGAAACATAATGGTTGTTTGTTTAACGAACTCGTTTATGAAATCCCCCTCCCTGTTTCTTTCTCATCTAGCGTACTTCTTGAATAGAACTGTCGTCTCGGATGCTGTGGTTGATGTGCTCTCGGAAAGACCCTACAAAATTTTTAGATATTATATACGCTAACATTAGCGTGGGAGACACACGCATGCTCTTAAAGAGTGAGAGCTTCCTGTTGCATCCTTGTGCTATGAATGGAAAACAGCGAATGGGTATAATGAGGAGGGTGTGAGGTGTCGAAGATGTATGTTTATGAGAATGAGTTAAACGTGAGAATGGCTAGTGTTCTCAGCGAGAGCTTTGGTCTTGACTGTAGAGCAGAGAGAGTGAGTCGCAGAGCTAGGTCAGATATTAGGTGTTTCTACAGCGGGTTTAGAATCGTTATTGAAGCCTCTTATAATAGGAGTGACGCAGAAAAAGATGCCAATAAGAGGGTCGAGGACGGTTTAGCAGATATCGCTATAGCACTCCACTACCCTGAGAGGTACCCGGATATCCCAGAGGAGGAGTTGAAGAAGAGGCTTCGGGAGTCGGTATTCAACGCCATGATAGTAGTCCCGAGAGAGGTAAGAAACCTTGAGAAGTATGTTCTAAGGAAAACGAGAGTCGCAAAACCTGTTGGCGGATGGTTCGACAACATCAAGCTCGGGGACCTGGTAGACATCGTCAAGCACTCCGTATCCTACCTGCTTGAGGAAGCCGAGGTTGAGCAAGAGGTTGAAGAGGCGAAGAAGTGTATAAGCGAGTTCACCAAAACCGCCAACAGTCTCCAGGGAAGCGATAAGCTCAGAGAGGAAATAGCTGAGGTGCTCTACAAGCTCTACGGCTTCGAGGTAGCAGAGGCGAGAGATGCTGAAGTAATGTTTGGTCAAGTAGCGCTCTCGGTCCTCCTATCCTCCATTCTCTACGAGCGGGTAAGGCACTTTCACGGCATTAAACCCTTAGCGGACTACGTTAAACGACATGGTCCTATAAACGGGCTTCGAGAAGCATTCAACTCCCTCCTAAAGGTAGACTACGAGCCCGCGCTAACCTTTACAGTAGAGATCCTAGGCAAGCTCCCACCGCATCTTAGCCCTCAGGTCGGCAACATAGTTGACTTAGCGCTGCGGATATCCGAGATGACTAGCCTCCTGGCAAGAGACTTCGCTGGCAGAGTTTACCACGAGATAGTAGGCGACATCGCTGTTAGAAAGGGCTTCGCAACTTTTTACACTGAGATACCTGCCGCATATATGCTCTCGAATCTAGCTATCAAGACGCTTCTGGATGTGAGCGATATCAAGAAGCTGGATAAGGACCAGTCTAACGCAATCATCAACTCGCTATGTAGACTAAAGGTAGCGGATTTCGCTTGTGGGAGCGGAACACTACTAACAGCCTCGCTCTACAACGCGTCAAGACTAGCAAGAAACATATGCTTTCTGCGTGACCTCGAGTGCTCGTGTAGAGAAATAGAAGGAGATAAGAAGAGTTCAGCCAGTATCGAGAAGACACTGGTAGAGAGAGGTATATATGGACTCGACGCTCTTAGGTATGCTACCCAGGTATCAGCGTTGAACCTCGCGCTCATGATTCCAGAGAGCATCACCAGAGAGAACATAGCAACCGTGTACCTAGGTGTTATGCCAAATATGAACGCATGGCTTGGTTCACTCGAGCTCCTAGATAACGTTAAAACGTTTGGGGGACTGCTTGGGTGGATTGAAAGCGGATTGGAGGGAGCAGTAGAGACGGTATCAGCAACTAGAGTTGTAAGTGGAAGCATAGAGCTTCTCGACAAGTACGATATAGTCATAATGAACCCGCCGTTCACTAGAGCGACCGGGAGAGTCGGCAAAGAGTTCGAAGAGGAGAGGAAAGGGCTCTTCGGCTTCATAGCGGACGAGAAAAACAGGAAGATTCTTAAGGAGAGATACGATAAAATCCGCGAGAGAGTGAGAAGCGACCTCATGAAGATAGCCAGAGAGCTCGTGGGGAAGGAGCCAGTTCTACAGTTCTACAGGATGCTCTTACTGGAGCTCGGAAAGAAGAAAGAGGAAAGTGATACTGGTTTAGACCAGTACCTCAGTATAGGGCAGGCTGGTGAGGGTCTTCTCTTCCTCTACCTAGCCTACAGGTACGTTAGTCCAGGCGGGGTAATAGCCTTCGTACTACCGAGAAACCTTCTTTCGGGTATATCCTGGTTCTTGGCGAGAACGCTCCTAGCGGGCAAGTTCCATCTTAGATACGTCATTGTTAGTAGCGATGCCAAGAAAGGCTATAACTTCTCGGAGAACACTAGCTTAAGCGAGTGCTTGATCGTCGCCAAGAGAACAGATGAACATAGACCAGACGAGGAAACAGTGTTCATCAACCTGCTCAGGAAACCGAAATCAGCCCTAGAGGCTATACTGCTATCAGAGAAGATACTGCTATCCGAGGATGCGCTAAGGGTAAGTGGTGGTAAGAAAGAGGGATTAGTAGAGCTAAGCAGTGGCGCTACGTGCGTTGTCCAGAGAGTTCCTAGACGGATGCTCCTGGAGAACATAGATAACTGGAACAAGCTGGTCTTCCTTCCGGAGCCGGAGGTCGTGGACATCGGTTTGAGTGTTCTGAAGGGAGACCTCGGAGTCATGGACGTAAGGGTTCCGGTAGCTAGACTAAATGAGCTCATAGCCAGCATAGGCATAGATAGTCCTCAGTTCCACGATAACTTCAACCGTACCAGCACGGAAACTCCTTATCCAATAGTATACGGAGGCGAAGAGGAGATCAGAGAAAAAATGCTCGTAAAGCCAAACGCGTACGCTACCTGTAAACCCGATAGAGCCCGAAAGATCTACGAAAAGTTCGCAGGTAGAGTACTGTTGCCGGATAGAATATGGCTAGATACCGCTCATGTCATAGCATTGTTCTCGGAGACTCCAGTTCTCTCCAACATATTCTACGCTGTTAGACTGAAGAAGCCCGGAGTGGAGGCCGAGAAGGCTCTCGTCTACTGGCTCAACACCACCTGGGGTCTACTATCAGTTGTCGCGAGCAGGGAAGAAACAAGAGGACGGTGGATGCGCTTAAAGAAGGCTCAGTGGAGGATGCTACCCGTACTAGACGTGAGCAAGCTAGACGACGAGGCTCTCGAAAGACTCTCAAACGCCTTCAATACTTTATGCGGTGCTAAACCTAGAAGGATAGTAGAGCAGTTCTCCACAGACCCCGAAAAGGTGGACCCCGTGAGGCTAAGATTTGACCTCGAGTTCCTGAAAGCCTTCGACCCAAGCATAGACGAGAACGAGGCTAAGAAGAAGCTTTACGAAATCTACAAGAGAATAGCTGTAGCACTAAAGCGATGGACTGAAGAATCCAACAGTGAGATGAGGAAAGAGAAGCGCTAAGGTGTTGATTCATTGGCAATGTTTTTGGTCATGAAACGTAGTTTTAGTGGAATTTGATTTTGATACAGGTTGTGTAACATCATTCTATACTATTATACTATCACTAAACGTAATTTACCTTGCAGACCATACCTATTCAGCGGAAAAGACTTCTTTGAGTAGAACGCTCATGGTGTTAAGAGTGCGTCTCTAAAGAGCGTTGCGGAGATAATTGCGTATTTGGGGATTGTTCCCCGGGGCTACCTTGTAAACATCTTTGTTAGGAGGGCTAGAGCTGAGGAACCTAACCTAAGGATGTTACTGGTAACGGAAGTATATAGGTCAAAACAGTACTAGTTATTTTGACCCCTACTAACGGTCCAGGTTGAAAACGCCCAATTCCGGTCAGAATCAGACCATGATTTGTCTGGCACAGTACCTGGGCTGACCTGATCGTTCGGGTTCTCGAATCCGAGAAATTTTTGTTTTGGTGACTCAATCAGACATGTTGGTAAATGTTAACTTTACATACCTTTATTTTTTAAAGCGTTTCTTTCATATACCTTTTGACCATGTTTCATTTATTTACCTTTTACAAAAGGTAAATGAAAGAAACATGTAAGTCATGTGGGTCCGGAACCATCAGACTCACCCGAGCAAGAGGTATATAAATCTTTCATATACACTTTGATTTAGACCGCATATAAAAGAAACAATACTACATCGGATTAAAACGTAAATAAAAGTAACCATAGTTGAATCAATTTAAAACTTCAAGTCGCGAATAGACCCCCTCACAAGTACCAAGAGAAACTTTTTGATCTCTTCCAATCCCTCAATAAGGTAAACCTTCACGAGTGCTCTATCCCTTAATTGAAGGTCTAGTAGCGGTGGAAGAATATACAT
>Ga0209394_1000686_pt1 | contig 24579 bp, 23 predicted proteins | sample JNZ201metaG_FD_184122 | JGI IMG/M metagenome (GOLD analysis project Ga0209394, IMG submission 184122) | Hot spring microbial communities from Jinze hot spring, China to study Microbial Dark Matter (Phase II) - JNZ 20120812A (SPAdes) (version 3) ... | reverse complement strand
GATTTTTCACCTTCGGCTCGTGATCGTCGTATATCCACACTGAGTCTACTCTGAATATCGCTAAAGCCCTACCAACAATCCCAATCTTAAGCGTTTTTTGTCTTAAATCTGAGACGTCGCACACAAGAGAGGCCGGAAGGAGGACTCTAAATCTCATCCTTTTGCTACTCCTATCGGGCGCAATCTTGCAACTTTGATGGCGATTCCAGCTCGATGCGAAACATCTGCAACACGATCGACATTTTTGTATGCCTCTGGTGCCTCCTCTGCGATAACAGAAATCTTCGCCGCTTTCACGACTATTCCCTGAGATTCCAGCGCTTTCTGAACATAATCGCCCCTGAAGCTCTTTAGAGCAGCCGCCCTGCTTAGATGACGCCCTGCTCCGTGAGCCGTCGAACCAAAAGTCTCCCACATGGCTAAATCTGTTCCAACTAAGACATACGAAGCAGTCCCCATATCTCCAGGAATAAGAACTGGCTGTCCAACGTCTCTGTATGTCGAAGGAACATCGGGGTGTCCAGGACCGAAGGCTCTGGTTGCACCCTTTCTATGAACTACAACTTTTCTTTTCCCATCATCGACTTTATGCTCTTCGAGTTTTGCTATGTTATGGGCAACATCGTAAATTATGTGGAGACCCATGCTTTCTGCATCTTTTCCGAATACTTGCTCGAAGGACTCTCTCACCCAATGAACGATCATCTGCCTGTTAGCCCAAGCATAGTTAGCAGCACACTTCATGGCCGAGAAGTAATCCTGCCCTTCTTGGGAGGTGAATGGAACGTTTACAAGCTCCCGGTCGGGAAGTTTTATTCCATATTTGTGAACGACGTGTTCCATTCTGCGCAAGTAGTCTGAACAGACTTGGTGACCAAGACCTCTAGAACCTGTGTGAATCATCACAGTAACCTGGTCTTCCTCAAAGATCCCGAATTTCTTTGCGACCTCCGGGTTGTATATTTTATCCACAACTTGAACCTCGAGGAAATGATTTCCGCTGCCCAAACTGCCGAGCTGTGGAAACCCCCTCTTTTTGGCTTCTTGACTAACTTTGCTCGGATCTGCACCCTCCATACAACCTCCCTCTTCCAGTCTCTCCAGATCTTCTTCCCATCCGAAGCCATTTTCCACTGCCCATTTTGCTCCCAACCGCAGAACGTCATCAAGCTGTTGTGGTGTGAGCTTAACATGCCCTGTGCTACCTAAACCCGAGGGAACATTTCTGAAAAGAGTTTCCACTAGCTGACGAAGTTTTGGGATAACATCCTCTTTCTTCAATTCTGTGCGTAGCAGTCGAACACCACAGTTTATGTCGTAACCAACCCCACCCGGGGATATCACGCCCACCTCGGCATCTGTTGCAGCTACGCCACCAATCGGAAAACCATAACCCTGATGTCCATCGGGCAAAGTTATGCTATATTTGTAAATCCCTTTAAGGAAAGCAACATTTGCCGCCTGTTCTAGGGTCATATCCTTACGCATTTCTTCGAGAAGTTCTCTGTCTGCGTAAATTCTCGCCGGAACCAGCATACCGGGCTTATAATCGCTTGGAATTTCCCATCGTACTTCATCTATTTGTTTGATTTTCCCCATCCACGTCATAAAAAGTCACCAAGGATAATTATCAAGGAGAGGGAATATTATCTTTTTGTTTTTTCAGATATCTACCACGGCCTGAACCAGCCACTCGTCATTTTTCTTTTTTATTTCCATCATGTGATACGTCATTGCCTTGACGGCTGTGCGTCCCTCATGTCTGCTTGGATCGAATTTCTCCCCCCAAGCTTTCGCATTTAGGAGAAAGCCCTCGGAAATCTGTGCAATGTTCACCTCAAACTTCGAAAAAACTAGTTGCTCACTGTCGTGTAACGCTATCAATCTATCTAGCCAGTCATATAAGAGGGACTCCGGATCCTCCGACCTCAATACTATCGATTTCTCGATTTCAGGCCGCACAGTGGATGTGTCAACCATTATCTCGAAAAGCGCAATTGCAGCGTTTTCAAAAGCTTCTGAGAGAGTTCGCCCATAAGCACGGAATCCAACATCGCTCGGATGTTCAATCCAATCAAACCTCTTCACTTGGCTTCCTCCCTAAGAACCTTTCTAATTTCCTTCTCAAGCAATTTATGAACCGTTTCCCCATCAACACGTCCACGCAAACTTTGCATTAGGATTCCCATCAGAGGCTGGAGAGCAGCCTCTCTTCTTTCCAAAATGAAAGATTTTTTCTCACACACTACTTTTCGGACAAACTCGCACAAATCCCGCTCGCTTATCGACCACAAATTAAGCTTATCAATCGCTTCTTTTACCGAAATCCCGGAAGAAATTTCCCTAAGAATTTCTGAGATTCCTTCTTTCGCAATTTTTTTCTTTCTAACAAGAATCAAAATTTCAGCGATGTCCTCCACTCTTATTCTCTCGACTTGAACCCCTTCCCTCCTCAGACTTGTCAGAGTCTGCGTCAAAAGAGTCGCTACAAGGGTTGGATCCGCCTTGGTTCTTTTTAAAAGATCTTCAAAAAGTCGGAAATCTCCATAAAAAACCATCTGCTCCGCAAGTTCACGACTCAATTTGTATGACTTCATAAACCTTTCGATCTTTTGTTCAGGACGTTCAGGAAGTTTTTTCTTTATTTTGGCAATCCTTCTCTTGTCTATGGGAATCGGTGGTATATCGGTTTCCGGATACATTCTGGCTGCTCCAGGCAGTGGACGCATAAACTCGGTGGTTCCATCAGAAAGAGCTCTTCTCGTTTCTTCCGGAACTCCAACGATCGCCATATTGGCCCTTTCGACTACTGCTCTTAACGCATTCTCCGCATCTTTGGGTTTAGCCACCGTTAAAACTACAACATCATTTTCGGAGGCACCCATCTCATTCTTTAACTTTGAAACTTCCTCATCCGAGATTCCATAATTAGGAAGTTCATCGGTATGGAAGATTCCTCCAACTTTGCCGAAAACTCTCGCCCGATCTGCAAGCTCCGTTCCAAATCTTCTTCCCGGACAAAGTTCCATTCCCAATAGACCGGCAAACCCAGCTAGCTTTACGGCAAAAACGTCTGCACCGCTTTCAATAGCTTTCTTTATCATTCTACAAGCCGTATTTTCGAAGATGTGTGTAACTTTGCGAATCTCACAGGGGTTCTCCTTGACTCCACGCCTGTTCAGCTCATCTTTAAGCTTCAGCAGACCAAGTTGCCTAGCGGCTTCAAATTCGATCACCTTCGGAATCAGTGAAAGTTCTTGAATGCCTTTTATCTCCTGTCTCGCTCCACCAGAAATCGATATATTTATATCTTGCCTAGTTGCTCCTAACCCCCATTTTACCTTGCTAGTCATCCTGCAGAGCTGACCGATATAAAAAGCAACCTTTGCCGGTGTCTCTGGATCTGAAAATTCTGCCGCGGTCGCTATCTCCACTAGCGGGATTCCTAACCTGTCAAGACGATACTCTATATATTCCTCTGTTTCTCCCACCTTTCTCGCGGCATCCTCTTCCAAGCAAACGGTCGTGATTTTGTATCTTTTTCCTTCTACTTCTATCCATCCATCCATCGCAATTAACATTGTGCGCTGAAATCCAGAGGTGTTGCTTCCGTCTATTACCACTTTTCTCATCACATGAACTTCATCTACGGGCTTCGCGTTGAGTAATAGACTTATTTCGAGAGCTGCATCTATAACGTCATCACGAACTGAATGTGGCGGCTCCTCGTCCAGTTCCACTAAACAAGTTGTATCCGAATCCATTTGATATTTGAAGCCTTTCCCCTTGATGGCTTCAGCAAGCGCCGCCCTGTCGAACTCGCCTAACTCGCTCTGTGTCGGTCGGAGTCTTCTTATTACCGTGCCTTCCGGCGTTTTGTCTGAAAGCAAGGTAGGACACGCACAAAACAGTTTTTTAGTTGCGAGTTCTTGATGAATCTCGAGCCCCACTTTCAGACCGATTGCGCCATAATCTATTATCATCACCTTCCCTCCCAAAACTCGACAGACGGCGATCTTTCAGATATCTCCCCAGCCATGTTTGTAAGCATCATTTCGTGAATTTTTCTCATATTTTTCGTATGGCCGAGAACATACATGAGCTTCACGAAGGCTGTTTCTGGGAGCATATCTTCTGCGGGAATTATGCCCAGATTTAGCAGATCCCTGCCCGTTGAATAGACTCGCATGTTTACTCTTCCCCATATACACTGGGAAGTCATTACGACTGGAACACCCCGACTTATGGCATCTTTTATTCCATCGAACATCGTCTCAGGCACGTGCCCCAAACCTGTTCCTTCAATCACAATCCCACGATATCCAAGATTCACAATTGCTTCCAACACTTCAGAACGAAGACCCGGCGTGGCCTTGAGAAGTATTACCTTTGGATCAAATTTACCGTCCACCCTGACCCTCCCTTTTTCACTCGCTCTGCGATAGTTTTCCTCAATTATTTTTACCTCTCCATCTTTGATCAAAGCCAATGGTTTCTGATTAACGCTGACGAAAGCATCACGCCTACTGGTATGACATTTTCTAACCTTTGTACCCCTGTGAGCCAAACAAAAATCATCAGACATTGAACCGTGCATAACCACGGTAACTTCCGCCACGTCGGACTTTACAGCAAATGCTACCGCGGAAATCAAATTCAGAGAAGCATCACTGCTTGGTCGATCGGAAGATCGTTGCGCACCAACGAGAACTACTGGCCGAAAGAGGCCTTTAAGCATGAAACTCAAAGCAGCTGCGGTATATCCCATCGTGTCTGTGCCGTGAGTAACTACCACACCTCTGGCTCCTTTGTTTATCTGGCGGGCAACCTCCTTTCCTATCTTTACCCAGATATCGGGTCTCATGTGCTCGCTGAAGACTCTGCACACTTCAACAACTTCTATGCTTGCTAGTTCGGCGAGTTCTGGAACAATGCTGTAAAGCTCCCCAGCAGTTAAAGCTGGAAAAACGGCTCCCGTTCTATAATCAACCCTGCTGGCTATCGTCCCCCCAGTCCCCACAATCGCAACTCTTGGTTTTTCTTTAGGAGCCGAAGGTGGAGGTGCTAGCAGAATTTTCGGGGGGCTTCCTTTCTCAAGAACTTCAAGTTTTTTGATGGATTCAATACGAATGCCAATATTATAACCGCTCTGCAACTTCACTACCAAATGCTTTTCATCCGCCAGTTCTGTTCTGGGCATCAAAAGACCTTCAAAAATCCCTTTGTCGGTTTCGATCCTGATCTTGTCCCCAACGGCTGCCCCCGCTTTTTTCAAAAAATCTGCAACCAAACCGCGATATCCAGTCATCAAGAAAATTTAAACGCAGGCTAACTTAAATGTAGCCTAACGGCGTGAAAATTCCTGCACTGTCTCCTCATAAACTTTAATCGTTTCTTCGGCAACTTTCTGAATCGTGAATTTCTCGAGTACCCTTTTTCTTGCATTTTTACCCATTTGTCTTCTCAGACCGTCATCCTTCAAGATTTCAACAACAAACTTTGCTATGTCACTTGGATCATCCGGATTTATGTGTGCTCCACACCTGTCAGGTCCCCAAGGAATTACCTGCTCACGCATGCCCGAGACCCCCCTTGCACCTACGACCACTGGTTTACCCATTGACATTGCCTCCGTACAGACTAGACCGAAGGGCTCATATTTTGATGGAAACACTGCAACATCACATGCTGCGTATCTCAGAATTCTATCCTCCTCTTTGACATACTTGTACTCAAGAATGACGCTCTTTTGTATTCCCATGTGTTCAACCATTTCTCTTATCATTTCCTCTTGGTCTCCCTTTCCAAGGATCAAGAGTTTCGCGTTTGGGACTTCTTGAAGAATCATTGGCATCGCTCTCACAAGTGTGTCTGCACCTTTTATCCAAGCCAGTCGTCCAACGAAAAATATGAGCGGATCATTGCCTATTCCAAGAGATTCTCTGAATTCCTTGACTTTTTCTTCTGGAACTCTCGCTGGATCATATTTCTGCTCGTCGATTCCGTTATAGACTACTCTTATCTTGGCTTCCGGGTATCCAAGAGAAACCAACTGGTCTCTCATAGCGTAACTTACTGTGACTATTCTATCCGCAATTTTTCCGGCTTGCTTTTCCAGCGATTTAATAGTCACTGAACCATCGCCACTCCTGCCTTCTTCAATTGAATGTAAATGAAGAATAAATGGCAACTGAAGCATCCTTTTACAAAGTATACCTGCCATGCAGCCGAGCCAATCATGTGAAACGATTAGATCGAACTTTCTGTTGTTCTTGCCGACCAAAAGATTTACAGCCTTGGTTGCAGAGAGAATGTTATACATCAAAACATCGGCAAAATAGCGCTGCGATTTTGGAGGCCAGTATTTTATGTCCTCTGGAACTATGCAAGGGAGAAGATCTGTGGCATCTGCGAGAAGTGGTCTGTGAACTTCAACACCCTCAACCAGATCGGTAGTGACGGCATCTCCTGGATTCATTGCGAAAAGCGTCACGCTATGACCAAACCTGGCAAATCTTCGACTCATCTCGTACGCGTAAGTTCCAAGACCACCCACGAAATAGGGTGGAAATTCAAAGGAGAAATATAGGATGTTCATGTTTCACCTTATCGGTTGAAGATTTCACGGTATTTAAATCTTTCCCATCAAAACCTAGAGTTTTATAAAAGCTAAAAAAAGACAAAGTGGGAGGTGAGAAAGAGCATGAGCAAAACCATACGCCACTTGAGCGGGACTGTCGCAGTTCTCCTCGTCTTCACGGTTTCTCTTGGAGTGCTTTTAGCACCTGCTAGCTTCGCTGGGACAAGAACCGTCGATGGAAATCCAAACGACTGGATTGGAACACCGCCTGCCGCAGTAAACACGTACACAGTCGAAAATGGAGAGTGGATATGGAAGGACAACACAGGAGACCAACGAACAGATGTTGAGGGTCATGAAAACTGTGACATGAGCGAATTCAGGGTAACGGGAGATACGGAAAATATCTATTTCCTTCTGCGCTTTACAAATATGACAGATGCATGGAGAGTGCTCGTCTATATTGCCGTCGACACCACTCTAAACAGTACTGGAAATGAATGGTTCCCAGATTTCACAACAACACTTGTGAACGCGAATGCAAGATGGGAGAGAGTTATAAAGGCATCAGTAGCTACTACTGGATATTATAACACATCGTGGCAGTATACCACCGCCGGAGCTTCTTATTTCAGCGCTACAAATAAGACCGTTGAAATCTCGATGCCATGGAGTGCCTTGAGCGTAAGCCTACCGGCTACTCTCAGATTCACGGTGATGATATGCGCTGACAACGGTAGTGGATTCCCCGTTGACATCGGCGGAGGAAGCATATCTGACGCTTTGGATGTCATTACAACGGTGAGTGGAAACACGTGGGGCGAGGTATCAGACAATGTCATAGATTATTATTTCGATGTAAACTTTGATTCCAGCGGAAATGCAACTTACGGGACCGGTCTGATCGCGGAGACTAGCAAACCAATGTACGTTACTTTAAGCCCAGGCATCGGTTACGTGCAGATAGTATCTATAAGCGATAACATCAACTTTGGCAGCGTTACTGCAGGAGAAACCAAGGAAGCATTGACGAATCCTTTCACTGTCGTTGTTAACAGTGAAAATGTTTCCGGAGTGGATGTCTACATAAAAGGAACTGATCTAACTGGTGGAGGCTGGACAATCGGAGTTGACAATATCGAGCACAGACCATTCGAGGGCGGATCCTGGGTTGCATTGACAAAAACCTACGCATTGCTGAGAGGAGACCTAGCAGCAAATCAGCAGCACACGATCAAGGAAAACTTCAGAATAAAGGTACCAGTACTGAACGTTCCAACAACGGTCAACTTCACGGGGACTGTATGGGTGAGAGTTCAAGACAATAGCCTACCCGCTCCGTAAGGCTGGAGGAAGAGAGAGATGCCAGACCACCGAGCTCGAACACTCGGCGGTCTGGTTATTTTTATTTTTTTAATAATGTTTCCTCCCCAAGTCTCGGCTAAGGCAGCCATTTTAGCCGACTTTCCTAGCTTTTATAAAAATTTGAACTTGAAAGCTGGAGAAAACGCAACTGTCTATCTTTATATCGTCAACAATGCGGAGGTCTCGGACGAGAACTGCTGGGCAGTTATCAGATCTGAGGTTTACCAAGACAACAAAATTATTGAACCAAAACATTTCTCGGTTTTGATAGATCCGGAAAACTCTGCTAGAGATGATCAAGCCCCCATTAGTGAAAAAGATGTGATAGCTGTGTTCACGACACCGGGTCAACCAGTGGTAGAGGTGCCTCCAAGAGAAGAATGGTCAGAATATGTTGACACATATGTCAAGATTTTAGGGGAAAATAAGTTCTACCCTGCCAGAATGGTGAAAGTGGTGATAATAGTGAGCAAAGAGGCTCCTTCAGGTAAGTATTTGTTGGTTTTTCCTATACATCCTTGGACCGGCCGGGCGGGGGGTATCCAGATCATTGGAGAAACTGCTCCTTTCGTAACCCTTAACATTATCGCGAAACCCGGTGTAAACTATGTGCCAACAATTGTCATCCTTCTATGTATTGTCGGCTTGTGTCTTGGATTTCTTGTGTTCAGAAATCTTCAGCGTAGATAGTTCTTCAAAAAGGAAGCAAGATCTTCCGGCATCGTGTCTATCACTGGCTCAAGCTGGAAGAGTTCCATAAAACCTATGTCGCCGGCATAAAGAGACGCCGGTGTTGGTCTCGCAACGAGCCTTATATTGAGCCAATAACAGTTACTCCAGTTTTCACCAACTGGTGCAGAAAAGGTTCCCATATTAAAGCTTCTGACACCAATTTCACAGTAACCACGAAGAATAGCTGAGAGCCCTTCGCAGAAATCGGAAATCTGCTGGTCATTCAAATCACGTAATGAAGAACTTCCCTCAAAAACCGCTATGATTTCCTTGTTGCCAATTGGAGAGAATGCTGCTATCCAGTGAACATTTCCTTTTCTCCCAATATATCGTTCATTAAGTTTTTGCTCTACTTCTATCAGCTCGCTCCAGTAATTCTTCCCCGCGCGTTCCTCAAATTCTCTGCTTTTTTGAAGCATGGTATGAAGGAAGAAAGTCGGTTCCCTACATGCTACAAGCTGAAAATGAGGATGAATGAGACTAGCAGCGGCTGGGGGCATGTAGTTCCAGCTGATGTTCCATATTTTGGCTGAATTGTCGAGTTCGAATATCCGTCTGAAATATTCGAGCGATGCTTTCATACAATCGCGCAAAAGAACTGGAGAAAAAGAAGACATCTCTATGTGATGCTCTCGAGATATCACTGCTACGGCATGATGGGCTGCAAATGGGAAGAGATTCGGTAAAACACATGCTTCTCCAACCCATATCCGATCCGGAAGTGGAGATGGAAACTTTGGAGTTGTGTTTTCTATGTTCTCGGGACAGAAAAAGCAGCCTTTTCTAGAGCTTTCAATTATTTGCTCGTATTCTGGAGAGCATTTGACATGTTTTGGCCGACGGGCTCTTTGGATGTTTAAACGCGATTTTCTTCCGGTAAGCGGATCTACACGAACTTCCACCTCTTGCGTCACAAGATTAAATCCTTCAAGTGGACTGCGGAATGTCGCTTTTTCTATTTCGCGCCTGAATTCCACAGTCATCCATATTGTGAAGATGTCTCAACTTAAAAATATGATGTGTAGACTTTTTTATCTATACCAGGGAAGACGATCGTCAAAATATTCAGACAAGAAAAGTCTGGCGTCCTCATTTCGCAGGAGCTTGGAAGCCTCTGCATCGATCAGAAGTTCGCAATTTCCCTTCATTATGAGATCTGCGACATCCTTGCCAAAACCCAAACGCTTCTGAAGCAGATCCTTTATAACGGATACCGGGTCTCTCCATTTTCTTTCGATCTCGAAAACAATGTTGCCAAACTCATTTACTGTTGGACCGACAATTGTTCGCTCGGAATTTATGTACGTTTCGATAAACTTAGATGAATCGATCGGTGGGCGCGGACCAACTCTAGCCTCAACATTTGGTAACTTCTTGGGAAACGTCTCCATCACGATGGCAGCATGACGGTCACCTGACCATACGGCATAACGCAGCACTGAAAATCCCCTTTGCACAAGCCCAGTATGAATGGCTTTGGCCGTTTTTCTAAGCTGAGGATACATAACTTCCTCAGACATTCCATCATGCTTTATGTAAAGGACTATGAATCTTGTTTCCCTTTGCTTTAGGATTTCACGCAGACTTTTTTGAGTTAATCTTCTTGGAGGTCGCGGGAAGAAGAAATTCAAGCTCGGTGATTTCAGAAAATCTCTGCAAGCCTGAATAAACACGCTAAAACTTCTGTGAGAAACCGCTGCAGCCACATTTCGTTTCGGATCTACTGGGTCTATCACGATTAGAGGTTGATTTGGAAATAGCTTTGAGAGATCACGTCTGTCGCTGTAAAATTTTTCAATGTCGATGACGACGCCATGATACCAGTTGCAGGCGTTTTTTACAAGTTCCATGAATGATCCGTAGTGAAGAATCAAAAGTTCACAAAGATATCCGGAAAATCCTTGCACTTTTGCTTCTGCTCCGTATATACCGATCCCTATGGCAAACTGTTTGAGAAGAAGCACTTCATCCGCGAGCTTTCCCTTGATTCTTTCTTTAATATATTGCTGGTGGTGCGGAGTACGATCCGGAGCGCTTTTTGTCTTAGTCGGATCAGAAATATCAAAGCAAGGGACTAAATCGACTTCAAATCCCTCAAAAACCATTCTAACATACGGATGCTCGGCGTATTCCTCTTTCCCTGATGATCCAGCAATTTCTCTAGCAAGCTTCATTCCGAGAAACTCCATCTCCTCTTCAGATATTTTCTCAGGGAAAAGAAGCAGAAGATCGATGTCCTTTTCCCCTTTCAACCAAGTCCCTCTTGCGGCAGAACCAACGAGCATGACTTTTGCATCAATTCCGAGTTGCTTCATTTTTTTCTCCGCAATCGCCTGCAGCTTACGTGCGGCGGACAACATTCTGGTCAAATCTTGGTTGCTCGGTTTTACCTTCTCAAGGACTTTCCTCAGGATTTCTTCATGCATACAGCTCAAATTATACACCAATGTAAATAAGTTCTCATGATACGGGTTAAAGGTATTATCTCTTAAACGGAATTGGGAATATGATGATATGCCTCGGAATAGAAGGAACTGCTCATACCTTTGGGATCGGCTTGATGAACTCTAGAGGAAAGATCCTCGCCAACTGTTGGAAAACGTATATCCCGGAAAGTGGAGGAATTCATCCTAGAGAGGCTGCGAGGTTTCATGCTCAAAATGCGGGAAAAGTTATAGAAGAAGCTATGAGAATCGCTGGGATTTCTCCTCAAGACTTGGACTTGATCGCATTTTCACAAGGGCCTGGACTCGGTCCTGTGTTACGAACCGCTGCAACAGTTGCCAGAGCTCTGGCTGCATGGCTCGAAATCCCAATCATTGGGGTTAATCACTGCATCGCACATGTAGAGATCGGAAGGTTAGTTGGAAAAGCTAAAGATCCCTTAACCGTTTATGTAAGCGGTGGAAACACACAAGTGATTGCATTCGCTTCTGGTAGATATCGGATATTCGGAGAAACACTAGATATACCATTAGGTAACTGCCTGGACGTTTTTGCCAGAGAGGTTGGAATACCTCATCCTGGAGGACCCAAGATAGAAAAGCTGGCAAAAAGGGGCAAAAAATATCTCCACCTGCCTTACGCTGTCAAGGGGATGGACTTGTCTTTTAGTGGCATACTGAGTGAAGCGATCAGACTCGTCGAAAGTGGAGAACGTTTGGAAGATGTTGCATATAGTTTACAAGAGACTACCTTTGCAGCTTTGGTCGAAGTATCTGAAAGAGCTCTGGCTCACACTGAGAAAAAGGAGCTCATGCTCACCGGAGGTGTTGCAGCTAACAAAAGATTGCGTGAGATGTTAAGTTTAATGGCCAAGGAACATGGAGCCAAATTTGTTGTCCCTCCGGCCGAACTCTGTCAAGACAATGGTGTAATGATTGCTTGGACCGGATTATTGGCTTACAAGAGTGGTTGTAGACAGAGACTGGAAGAAACCCAGGTAAAACAGAGATGGCGAACGGATGAGGTGGAAGTGACATGGAGATGATAAAAAAAGGTGCCGAGGCAGACTTGTATCTCGCTGATTTCCATTCTGTTCTTCACCGCGGAGGGAAGGGTAAAGTCATCATAAAATTGAGAATTTCGAAAAAATATAGGATACCCGAAATCGACCGGTGGTTGAGAAAATCTAGGACTTCTTTGGAAGCTAAATTGATGATGGACGCAAAAGCGGCTGGCGTACCGGTTCCGGTTATCTTCGAGGTAGATCCTGAGAGTTCAAAAATTGTCATGAAATTCATAGAGGGCATACAGCTTAAGAAAATTCTGGATCGGATGCCAACCAAAAGACGTAGAAAAGTTTACAGGAAAATCGGAGAATATGTGGCAAAGCTTCACCGAGCAGGAATTGTTCATGGAGATCTGACAACATCTAACATGATACTAACAGAAAACGATGAAGTATTTTTCATAGATTTCGGACTTGGAGAATACGATTCTTCGACTGAAGCAAGGGGCGTTGATCTTCATCTTCTCCGAAGAGCTCTAGAGAGCGTACACTTCCGAATAGTTAATGAAGCCTATCACCAAATAATCGAGAGCTATCGCAAGACTTTTGGCTCTGGAGCAGAGGAGATAATAAAACGAGCAGAAGAAATTTCTAAGAGAGGAAGATATGTGGCAAGAGAGGAGAGAACTTGGCGCTGAACTTTGTCACAACAAATGAGCATAAGTTCAAAGAAGTTTACATAATAGCGAAGGAGGTCGGAGTTAAAATAAATTGGAAGAGGATGTCTTATACCGAGATTCAATCCGATGATTTAAGCGAAATAGTGAAAATCGGGGCTAAAGAGGCCTGCGAAAAAATCAAGGAACCATGCTTCGTAGAAGATGCAGGAATGTTCATACATGCGCTAAAAGGTTTTCCGGGCCCATATTCCAAATTCGTTTTCCTCACAATAGGTAACAAAGGTATATTGAAGCTGATGAACGGTGTTGAAGATAGAACTTCTGAGTTTCGATCAGCAGTGGGTTTCTGCACACCTGGGCTGGAGCCTATTGCTTTTGAGGCTTCTGTCAGAGGTAAAATAGCCTTTGAAGAGAGAGGAACACACGGATTTGGATTTGATCCAATTTTCGAAATAAATGGCAAAACTTATGCAGAGATGACTACTGAGGAGAAGAATGCTCTTTCTCATCGTGGGATAGCAGTCAGAAAGTTTTTAACTTGGTTTAAAGGGAAATATGGAGAAGGTATAGGGGAAGAAGATGAGACTCGAGATACCAAACTCTGAAGAAGTTGAGAAACTCGTGGTAAAGCTTGCCAAAGAAGGAAATCCACCAAGTAAGATAGGGTTGATACTCAGAGATCAGTATGCGGTACCTAGCGTCCGGGAAATCACGGGAAAGACTGTAAAACAAATTCTCAAGGAACACGGACTCATGCCAAAGCTCCCAGAAGATTTGGCGAATGTCATAAGAAAGGCTGTAAAACTTTATGATCACCTTTCTAAACACAAGAAAGATTATAAAACAAAAAGAGCTCTGGAAATCGTAGAATCAAGAATAAACAGACTTGTACGATACTACAAGAGAAAGGGCGAATTGCCTCCAGACTGGAGATATGACAGAGAAAAGGCCAGCTTGCTCGTATGAACCCCTTTGGGGATTGAATGAGAGAAAAGTTAAAGTCACTCCAGCGAGATGCACAGGAAGCAGCTGAATTTTTGAGAGAAAAGTTAGAAGAGGGCGAAAGCGTCAAAATCATTTCCCACGTCGATGCGGATGGGATTTCTGCAGCTGCCATCTTGGCCAGATGTCTTCATTATTATAACGTTCCATACGTTGTGAAATTTTGTAAACCCATGAGAAGTGATGAAATAGAAAAACTAAGCAGAGAAAGTTGCGGGGTATTCATTTTTGTAGACCAAGGCACCACTCAGCTTGAAGACATCCATAAACATCTGCTGGCTAAGGGAAAAACCGTTCTTTTGATCGATCATCATGCTGGTGAGCTCAAGACTCATTCTAATTTGAGATGCGTTCACTCGCATATAGTTGGAATAAATGGCGGACGGGACATAAGTGCTAGTGGTGTGGCGTATCTCGTGGCCGAAAGTATGGGAGCAAAGTTCAAGTCACTCATCAGACTTGCTCTAGTAGGGGCAATTGGAGATAGGCAAGAGTTTGTAGATGGATTCCAAGGAGCAAACGCGATATTTCTAAAACAAGCGGTAGATTTCGGCATGGTGGAAATAAAGGAAGGATTAAAACTTGCAGGGAGAAGTCTGCGATCAGTTCTTTTTTCTCTTTGGCTCTCCACCAGACCTTATCTGCCAGGACTTTCTGGAGACATCGATGAAAGTAGAAAACTTTTAGAAAATTTAGACATCGATCCGTCAGTGTCCATTTGTGAGCTTGATGAAGAAAGCGAGAAAACTTTGCGGGACGCTATCATTGCGAAAACCAACATTGGCGAAGATCTTGGACATCTGATATGGGGAAAAATTTACATTGATAAACAAAAAGAACTTGTGGGAACTAATGACTTAAGAGATTTCGCGTATTTGCTTGATAGCTGTGCTGATATGAATTCGGCCGATGTTGGATTTGCGGTTGCAATCGGAGATAAGGGGATGTTGAATACCGCTCTGGATAGATTTGAAACCAGACAAAAAGAGATGCTGAAAATTTTACAACAGATAATGAAAAAGATGGAAAGCTTTAAAGAAATGAAAAACTTCCGTTACATTTTCTGTCCTGAAATTGGACCTCTCATGATAGGCGAGGCTATTTCTCTTTTACTCGAGTCTGCGATCCTTAAAGAAGACAAGCCCGCCGCGGGAATAAGCGTGATAAATGAAAATGAACTAAAAATTTCCGTGCGAGCGACTCTTGGTCTTGCTGATGCGGGCTACAATGTTGGAGAGGCTGTGAGGAAAGCGGCGAGCGAAGTTGGAGAAAACGGAGGTGGACACGATGTGGCAGCTTCTGCAAGAGTGAGAAAAGAAAAGCTTGATGATTTTCTGAGGGCGCTGGATAGATATTTGGGAGGAGGTGCATGAACTACTTTGAACAGGTTGAGAGACTATACAGAGAGAATTCTGACTTTAAACACGCTATCGAAACAATCAAAGGTCTTGGAAAAAAATCTAAAGTTTTAAACTTTTCTCATAACGATGTAGATGGAGTCTGCAGTGCTTTTCTGTTAAAAAGAATGCTAAAAAAATACGGAGGAATTGAAACAATCTCGGTTATGCCTCCAGATTTCAAACTAACCAAGAAGGATGTGGAAAGTTTCGGAAAAGAGGGGAGATTCGACCTGCTGATAGTTTCTGACAAGGGAACTTTTGAAGACTACGATGAAATTTGCGAAATTGCGAGGAATGTGTTGATTATAGATCACCACCAGCCCCAGGGCATGCCTAAAATCTGCAAAGTGTTCAATCCAAGATCTGATAATAAAGAATATGCTGCTGCGACCACACTTCTTTGCCATATGATTATGACGAAGCTTGGTATATCTGGAGAAATCGAAGATTTCATTTGCGCGATGGGCTGTAGAGGAGATTTCGCGTTTGATGTCGTCAGCGGTAAATGTCAGCCGTTCGCAAGACCTTTCTTAGAATATGTCCGACCAAAAATTCCAGAAATTTTCGAGATAGTGAAGGAGAAACCAACAATGTTTGACACAGAAGACCGAACAAAAACTGCCATTTTACATAAAATTACAGAAATTGTTCATGCTGGAACACTTGCGCATCTCTATTCTGAAGATTTTGGCCTAGATATATCCTATGGCCCCGATCTTGTTCTAAACTTCTTCATTGAACTCTCCGAAACTGGAAAATATCCAAAAAACGTGGAGGAATTTCTCTCCACCAAAAGTGGTAAACTTATCGGAGAAGTTTACGAAAAATTTCAAAACGACTGGAAAATTTTAGAGAAACGTGTCAAAAATCCTATACATCTTGGAAAGGTCGGCAATGCATCCATTTATCTAATTTTCGCTAGAGAGATTCGCAGAGCAGAACAAACAGCTTTCTCTGCGATTCTACCATTTGTTGCCTTTGCACACATGAATGAATTTAAAAAGGAAGGAGAGGAAACAGTAATCATCGTATTTTGTCCAAAGAAAATAGGAACACATATTTCTATGCGGACAGATGGAAAAATCATCAACTGCGGCGAGTTTCTGGCGAGGCTTGCTGAAAAACTTAGGAAAAGATACCCCAATGAGAAAATCAGTGGGGGTGGTCATGCTAATGCCGCCGGATTCTTCGCGTCGTCCGGAGTACCAATGTACAAAGTTTTACAGGAGTTGGTCTCTTTAACAGAGGAGATACTCACGGAGATAAATATTTGAAATTAACTGACAATTTTCTGATGAATTATGAAAATTGAACTTCCTCCGGGAAAATTGTACAGACTCGAGGGACCGGCAAATCTTCGAATAATAAGCGGCAGTCTGCGCGTGTCGGGCGGATTACGAACTGAGGGAGACCAAATTGTTGTTCCAAGATTGAGATCCGTTCCGATTGAGGTTCTGACACGTTCGCTTGTCGAATATCAGTTGGGGGAGGAGGGAAGGTTGGAAGAGTTAACGGGGGTTGCGATTCCGGAAGATTGGACAAAAGTCATTGAGAAAATCCAAAAATCTAGGGGCAAGGTTCTCATAATAGGAGAGGTGGATGTGGGAAAAACCTTCTTTGCGACGTATGTTGGAAATGTCCTTTTTCAAAATGGGCTTAAAGTTGCTGTTGTTGATGGAGACGTCGGACAAAGCGATATCGGACCGCCCACCACTGTAGCTTTGGGTATTTTCGAAAAACCTGTATGCCTTCTTTCGGAGGTGCCAATGGTGGCGTCTTATTTCGTGGGCAATGTCTCACTCGCGAACCATATACCAGAATTCTTGGCCGGTATGGCTAAATTGACGAAAAAGGGCTCCACTTTGGCCGACGTTCTACTGATTAACACGCCTGGCTGGATAACCGGGCTAGGGGCTTTTCTACAAATTTTGACCGAAGAATTACTTGAGCCAGACATAGTTGTTGGACTGCAACGAACTTGTGAACTCGAACGAATTCTGAGATTTTTCCCGAACTGGAAAATTCAACGAATACCCGTTTCGCCTCACGTTAGAAGAAGAAGCAGAGGAGAAAGAGCTGAGATAAGAAGGCTAAACTTCGCGAAATACTTTGAAAATGCAAGAAAAGTGAGAATTGACACCAACAAGTGTCGAATCCTTGGAAAGCATGAGGATTACGAATTCTGGCAACTGGGAGAAAAAGTTCATTTCTTAGAAAATCTCCAAATTATGAAAGGACTTCTAGTTGGATTGGTCGACGAGGAAAGGAAATTACTTGGTTTGGGGATAGTAGACGGATTTAACATGCGGGAAAAATATATCGAAATCATTACAGCGGTTGAAAATCCAGAGAAAATTACCGAAATTAGGCTGGGAAGCATCAGAATAAAACCTAATGGAGAAGAAATATCTGGGGAACGCTATGAAAATGAAAGCGGAACTAGAAATCGAATATGAGGACGAAAAAACTGCCAGAGCGTTGGCGGAAGCCTTAACACCTGATAACTTAGAAGCTCCAAATGAGATGAAAATAATCACTAAAAGCGAAGGGTGTGTTATCTTTACGGAGATAAATTTCAGTGGAAGGATTAGAACATTGATTGCCACGATCGATGACCTCCTTTCTTGTCTCCAAGCTGCAGAGGAGGCAATCGGACTCGGATTTACAAAAGAGAAGGTGGAAGAATGAGATTCGAACTAGAGGGCAAAATAGTCTTCAGAAAACCAATTGAGGAAATCAAGGTGGAGATTTCTGAAATTTTGCATAAAAATGAAGATTTGCTCGTAAAAGGTGCCCGCGATAAAGAAGATGCTGCGAAAATAACGGGCTTCAAGATAGAAGGTGACTCCGTTACTCTTATGTTGGAGTCGGGCAGAAAAGTTCGGGCACACGATGTCTTACTTCGGTTTGCCCGTGTAATGTCTGAAGAACTTGGAAAAAAACATAAAATAGGATTGAAAACAATTGAAATTCCAAACTGTAGAATAAGGATACCCTGCATAGATCCGGAAACCGCAACAGATAGACTAAGCAATTTGCCTTGCAAGATAGAAAAAGGAACAAAAGAAATCGTTTTGATTTTGAACAACTTGGGGGAAGCAGACATCAGAAAAAGAATGATCGACAGACTAGTCGCAGATGCAGAAAAAGCCCTTGTCGAAATTCCGAGAGTGGAAGAAGAAAAAATAGTAAAGAGAAGTGAACCAAAAGAGCACAAGTTCAAAGAGGATCCGTTCAAACTAGCTCTCGAGCTTGGATGGGTGAAAGAATTTCCGGGGAGAGGCCAATGGATTTATGCCTCTCCTTATGCTAAACTTTTCACTGCCATCGAAGATTTAATTGTTGAAAAAATTATCAAGCCGATGGGGTTTGAGGAAGTCCTTTTACCAAAACTCATACCGCTCAAGGTCATGATGAAGATGCCAGGTTATCTTGACAACGTTCCGGAAGGAATGTATTATGTTTGTCCTCCCCCAAGAGACCCAGAAGCTTTTGAGAAATTTAAGCAAAAAATCAGGCTGAAGAAAGAAATCGATGTGATAGAACTCGGAAAAGTTCTCAAGAATCCTGCTTATGTCCTCGCTCCTGCCCAGTGTGAACCCTTCTATCAGCAGTTTTCCGGAAAAATCGTGAAAATGGAAGAACTTCCGGTTAAGCAGTTCGATCGCAGCGGATGGACGTATAGGTGGGAAGGCGGAGGTGTGGAAGGACTGACCAGAGTTCAAGAATTCCAGCGAATTGAGGCGATAATGCTCGGAAAACCAGAGGATATCAGAAAAATCAGGGATGAGATGGTGGAAAGAAGTGTGGCACTGGCGGAAGAACTCGGAATGGAATGGAGGGTTAAAGTAGCAACACCTTTCTATTTGCGTGAAGGGTCCGAAGGAGAAGTCGGTGCTGCCACTTACGACCTAGAAGTTTTTCTGCCTTACAATCAAGAATGGCTCGAAGTAGGGTCCTATAACGTACATGGAAATAAATTTGCAAAAAGCTTTAGAATAAAAGAAGCAAGAGGAAGGGAGGTCTGGACTGGATGTTGCGGATTTGGAACAAACAGATGGGTCGTGGGCTTTTTAGCTCAGCATGGGATGGAGATGGAAAAATGGCCGAAAATCGTGAGAGATAGGGTGATCGGATGACAGAGGCTACTGAGAGGAAGAAAATCAAAAGTTGGAAGGAGAAAGTCTGGTATGAAGTATACGCTCCTTCGATGTTCGGAGGAGCGATGGTAGGAGAGACCCCTGCTTCGGATCCCTCGCACTTAATCGGGAGAGTCTTCGAAACTACGCTCGGTGATATTTTCAATGACCCTTCAAAGTCATATGTCAAACTCTATTTTAAGATAACCAAGGTTGAGGATACGAAAGCTCATACAGAGTTTGATGGACATGAGATGGTCAAAGACTACATCAGAAGTCTGGTTAGAAGAAGAAGCGAGAAAGTCGACGAAATAACTCCTGTGCAGACAACAGACGGATATCAAATGAGGATAACTTCGATGGCAATAACGGCGGGGAAGACTAAGAGTTCTAAGATCTCCACTATGAGGAAGATGATAAGAGAAATCATACAAAAAAGAGCTGCGGAGAGAACTTTTGATCAGTTTGTGCAGGAAATGGTGCTCGGAAAGCTCGCAATGGATATCCTCAAGGCGATAAAGGTTATTCATCCTATCCGCAGAATTGAAGTTTACAAGAGCAAGATTTTGAAAAAGCCTCAGCAGACATAAGGGAAGATAATGGGAAGACTTTTTGGAACTTCTGGGATAAGAGGAGTTTTCGGTCATGATATAACACCAGAAATGTTCATAGAAATTGGAAAATCTTTGGCGACTTTCATTGGCGGAGGGGAGGTAATTGTTGCCAGAGACCCTAGATTATCTGGAGAGATTTTGGCGAACGCACTAATGGCCGGGATTATGGGCGGCGGATGCCAAGTACTCGATGGAGGAATTGCGCCGACTCCAGCCTTGGCTTTTTCTGTGAGAATTCTCAGAAAGAAAGCTGGAGCAGTCATAACAGCATCCCACAATCCACCCGAGTACAATGGAGCAAAATTTTGGGATGAGCGCGGAATGGCATATACAGCGGAGATGGAAAGGGAGATAGAGCGAATCTATTTTGAAAAATCTTGGAAAGGTGTTGAGTGGAAGTTTGTTGGAAAATCACGAAAGATTGATGTCTGCAGAACCTACATACAGGAAATACTCAAAAATCTGCAACTTGAAAGAAAGTTTAGAGTTGTTGTAGATTGCGGCAATGGCGCTGGCAGCGTTGTTACACCATTTCTTCTGAGAAAGCTTGGATGCGAAGTAATCGGGCTGAATTGTCACTTGGATGGCAGATTTCCGGGAAGAGGCTTAGAACCAAACGAAGAAAACCTAACAGTCCTCTGCAGGATAGTAAAGGAGGTTAGGGCGGATCTCGGGATAGCGCATGATGGAGACGCGGATAGGGTGGCTGTCGTTGACGATCACGGAAGGTTTGTTGGCGGAGATAAGCTAGTGGCAATGCTCGCCAGCTGGATCGTGAAAAGCAAAGGAACCGTTGTCACGACAGTTGATGCATCTATGATCGTAGACGAAGCCGTGGAAAAGGCTGGAGGCAGGGTAGTTAGGACCAAGGTAGGAGACGTGAGCGTGGCTTGTGAAGTTGCCAAATATGGCGCAAAATTTGGAGGAGAACCCAGTGGTGCTATGATATTTCCTGACCTTCATCTTGCGCCAGATGGACCACTCGGAGCAATCAAAGTTCTGATGATGCTCGAGGAGATAGGACGACCACTCTCAGAACTAGCAGATGAGCTTCCAGAATTTCCAATAGCGAGGAAGAAGATAGCATGCCCCAACGAGATAAAGGAAAAAGTCATGAAAGAGGTCTCCGAAGAATTACCAAGAATGCTGGAAACCATTTCCTTAACAACGGTTGATGGAATCAGAGTAGAAACTGAAGATGGATGGGTACTCGTGCGTCCTTCCGGGACTGAACCTTACATAAGAATAACGGCGGAAGGTAGAAGCCCAGAAGTCACCAAAATGCTCGTCGAGAAGGCTTCCAAGGTTGTGGAAAAAATCATTTAGATATGGCTTTATAGAGAAACACCGCGATTAGTGAATATGAGAAAATGAAAGCGGTTGTGTTAGCTGCTGGATTGGGCAAGAGACTGCGACCGCTAACTTTCACAAAACCGAAGTTCTTATTGCCTGTGGCCGGAAAACCGGCCCTAGATCATGTATTGCTCCTCCTTAAGAGTTTGGGCGTGGAGGAAGTTGCTTTAATAGTTGGCTTCGGAAAGGAGCAGATAATTGACAGATATAAGGATGGAAGAGAACTGGGATTAAAGCTTCATTACATCGAGCAAAAGAAGCTGCTTGGAACTGCGAACGCACTAGGCATGGCTGAGGACTTTGTCGGAGAAGAAAGGTTCATAGCGATGAATGGAGACACGCTCGTTGACTTCGAATCAATGAAAGGTCTGCTTGAAAAGTATGAGAGGGTGAAAGATAATGGGAATTTCGGCGGAGTGATGGCGACCATTGAAGTTGATCAGCCTGAACAGTTTGGAATCGTTTTTGTGGAGAACGGAAAAGTTGTGAAAATTGTTGAAAAAGCCAAGAGAATAAAAAGCAGAACGGCGAACGCTGGAATATATATTTTTGATCCAGCGATTTTCGAGGCAATACACAGAACACCAAAGTCTGTTAGGGGAGAATATGAGCTTACCACTTCTATGCAGATTTTGATAGATGAAGGAAAGAGCATCCATGTTTCACCTGTGAAGCTCTGGGCCGACATTGGACGACCTTGGGACCTTTTGGTCGCTAATGAGTATTTTCTCCAAGGTATCAAACATGAGATTCATGGAAAGATTGAGGTGGGAGCGCACATAGAAGGTAAAGTCTACATAGGAGAGGGGACGACAATAAGGTCTGGTTCATACATAATCGGGCCGACTTATATCGGAAGGAATTGTGATATCGGGCCGAACTGCTTCATCAGACCCTGCACGAGCATTGGAGACAATGTGAGAATAGGAAACGCGGTTGAGATCAAAAATTCGATTATCATGGATAACACACATGTGGGGCACCTTTCTTACGTTGGGGACAGCGTTATCGGGAGTAACTGCAACCTTGGCGCTGGAACAACTATAGCCAATCTGAGGCTTGATGAAAGACCGATAAAAATGAAAATCGATGGGAAGGTTGTGAGCTCCGGGAGAAGGAAGCTTGGAACTATAATCGCTGATAATGTAAAGACGGGTATAAACTGCACCATAAATGTTGGAGTTAAAATCGGACCAAACTCCGCAATTGGTCCCGGAACGTATGTCTACGAAGATGTGCCGCCGGGTACATTTGTTTACACGAAGCCACAAGTTAAAAAGAAAAAATGGAGACCCAAGGAGTCGTAAAACAATGGAGATTGATATTGAAGAATTCAAAAGAAAGTTTCCGAATCTCGCCAGAGAAATTTTAGGATCCCAGGGATATAGGATAAGCTCTGTCAGAAGTTCGATTGAGGAAGGAGAAAAAACTGCAATAGGAGAGAGACCGAACCTGATTGACTTTTTGAGAAGATGTGATACGGACGAACAAGCGCTAGAGATAATCAATTATTTCGAGAAAAAAGGCGAGATTTCCGAAGAATATGCGGCAAGATTACGGGCACAGCTTGTAAAGGAAGGTGTCAGAAGTTTTGGCAGCAAGCTTGAAAGAAACTGGTTCCTGAGGGAAAAGACTTGATGGAGATTGGATTGGTCGGAAAACCGAACTCCGGGAAAACTACGTTTTTTAACGCTGCTACTCTCCTCAACGCTCCGGTTGCTGATTATCCGTTTACGACAATTGAGGCAAACATCGGCGTGACCTACATTCGACGTCCATGTCCATGCAGAGAGTTAAACGTTAAATGTAATCCTCAGAATTCGATGTGCATTAATGGAACCAGATTTATCCCGGTAAGGATCATAGATGTTGCAGGACTTGTCGAGGGCGCACATGAGGGGAGGGGTCTCGGGAACAAGTTTTTGGACGACTTGAGAATGGCTGCCGCGCTTCTGCACATTGTGGACGCATCCGGATCAACAGACAAAGAGGGGAGAGTATGTGAACCTGGAAGTCACGACCCCCTGGAGGACGTGAAGTTCTTGGAAAATGAAATCAGAATGTGGATAAAAGGAATTCTGGCTAAAGATTGGAAGAGCTTTGCTAGACGAACAAAATATCAGAGATTGGATCTTGCGAAGGAGATTGCAAGGATAATGACAGGATTGGGGATAACCGAAGAGCAGGTAATTGAGGCGATGAAGAAGGCCGGCGTTGATAGAGGGGACCCGGAGAAGTGGTCGGATGAAGATCTTCTGTCTTTTGCTGGCGAGCTGCAGAAGGTTAGCAAACCGATGATAATAGTTGCAAACAAATGTGATGTTCCGACGGCCGAGAAAAACATCGAAAGGTTAAAACATGCTGGATATCTCACTGTTCCTGCGTCCGCGGAGGCTGAGCTGATACTGAGAAGAGCAGCGGAGAAAGATATCATTTCCTACCAGCCCGGAGATCCTAGCTTCATTATAAAACATCCAGAAAAGCTCACCGATCTTCAGAAATCGGCGCTTGAAAGGGTGAAGAAACTTATGGAGAAGTTTGGAGGCACTGGCGTTCAGCAAGCTATAGAGATAGCGGTCAGAGATTTGCTGGAATTAATAGTTGTATATCCTGTAAGCGATGAAAACAAGTTTGCGGATAAGAACGGGAATGTTCTACCCGATGCGTTTCTGGTAAGACGCGGGACTACGGTAAGGGAGTTTGCATACAAGATTCACACAGATCTAGGAGAAACGTTTTTATATGCTGTCGACGCCAAAACAAAAAGAAGAATCGGAGAAGACTATGAGTTGAAGGAAGGAGATGTGATAAAGATAGTGGCGACGAAGGGATTGTGATGAAAATATTGGTAGCAGACAACATTCACGAAGACGGTGTGCGAGAACTCCGTAAGCTCGGAGAGGTAGAGGTAAGACCCGGAATGTCGATAGAAGAACTTCTTGAGCGTGTAAAGGATGCGGATATTCTCGTGGTTAGAAGTGCAACAAAAGTGACTAAAGAAGTTATTGAAGCAGGAAAAAAACTTAAAATAATCGCGAGGGCTGGTGTTGGGCTTGACAACATAGATGTGGCCGCCGCAAGGGAGAGAGGAATCATCGTAGTAAATGCTCCAGAAGCACCATCCGTTGCGGTTGCGGAGCTAACAATCGGGCTTATGTTGGCGATTGTTAGAAAAATTCCAGCAGCCGACCTGAGCATGAAGAGTGGAAAGTGGGAGAAAAAAACCATGATGGGTAGAGAGCTCCGTGGGAAGACTCTTGGAA
>Ga0209394_1000685_pt1 | contig 24593 bp, 23 predicted proteins | sample JNZ201metaG_FD_184122 | JGI IMG/M metagenome (GOLD analysis project Ga0209394, IMG submission 184122) | Hot spring microbial communities from Jinze hot spring, China to study Microbial Dark Matter (Phase II) - JNZ 20120812A (SPAdes) (version 3) ... | reverse complement strand
AATAATTCGAACTAAGGACGACTTCCCTCCGTCAGTACTTTTTGGAATAAAACCTTGCGATCTTGCCGCTATCGAAGTGCTTGATAAAGTTCTAGAACGCGACGACGTATACCAGGCTAGAAGGGCGCGCATAGAGTATATAGTGGTAGAAGAGTGTGTTGAACCTGGAGGTACGTGCTTTTGCGGCTCGATCGGGACTGGACCTGCCGTAGCGAAGGGGTACGATATAGCGTACGCTAGGTTAGGCGATCAAGTGCTGTTTAAGGTGGGCTCCGAGAAGGGGCTTAAGCTAGTTGAGAAAGTAGGTCTCACTCCTGCTTCAGACGAGACGCTAAGAAGGTATAATGAAGCTTTAAATGAAGCTAGAAGAAAGGCTTCTCGAATTCCACCATTTAATGTCGTAGTCAGAGCTCTTGAAGATGTAGCTGTCGCAGAGGGATTCTGGAGAGAGGCTTCAGCGAGGTGCGTTGGCTGCACTAACTGCAACATGGTATGTCCAACATGCTTCTGCACGGAGTTTAGCGACTATGCTGATCTATCAGGTAAAGCCTGGCGTGAGAGACACTGGTTCGGCTGTCTTTCATTTACGTATGGTCAAGTTGCTGGTCAGCACTTCAGACCAGAGCTTTTTATGAGGTATAGACACTTCGTGCTACACAAGTTTCTCTTTTATCAAAGACAAGTTGGCCTTCCAGGTTGTGTTGGGTGTGGAAGGTGTATTACCTGGTGTCCTATGGGCATAGACTTAAGGGAGGTTGTCTCGAGGGCTGTAGGATATGTCGGTAGATAAACTCATTCCAATGAAAGGGAGGGTTACTAAAGTAGTAGATGAGGCCCCACTAGTTAGAACATACCATATAGTAGTCAACGGCTTTCCGACACCACTACCGGGTCAGTTTGATGTTCTCTACGTAAAGGGTATGGGTGAAGTAGTCATCTCTATATCAAACTATGCAGCAGGAGATAGGAGCTTGGTGGAGCACACCGTTAGAGCTGTAGGAGCAGTAACTAACTACATCTATACTAACGTTGGTGTGGGTAGCTACCTAGGGATTCGCGGGCCCTACGGTAGGGGTTGGCCTATCCGCGAATTTGAGGGCCATGACGTCCTTGTTATAGGCGGTGGAATAGGACTAGCTCCACTGAGAGCGCTAATAAAGCACATAGCCGAGAATAGGAGTCTCTACGGGCACTTCATACTCCTTTATGGAGCTAGAAGACCTGTAGATATGCTATTTAAGTACGAATACGAGGAGTACAGTAAAATACCGAACTCCACAATTCTATTCTCTATAGACATACCGCATACTGGTTGGAAGGGTTATGTAGGCTTTGTAACAGACCTTATAGACAGAGTTAAATTTAACCCGCAGAACACAGTTGCGTTCGTTTGTGGTCCAGAGGTAATGATGAAGGTAGCCGCAGACAAGCTCGTAAAGAAGGGCGTAAAAGAGGATAGAGTGTTCCTATCGCTGGAGAGAAGGTGTAGATGCGGTATAGGGATCTGCGGCACGTGTCAATTGGGTCATTACTTTATATGCAAAGATGGACCGGTGTTTAGTTACCAAGACGTAAAACAGTACGTGACGGTGAGAGGACTATGAGGAAACTTAGTGTCTCAGTTTTGAAGCTGACCTCATGCTCCGGATGCTTAAACGAGGTGCTTTACTCACTAGTAGCACGCGCTGAGCTACTGAGGTACCTCAACATATCCTACTTTACTGAACTACAGGACTCAAACGCTATTGAAGATGTAGATGTAGCCATAGTTGAGGGTTCTATAGTGAACAGCGAGCAGGAAGAGCTAGTTAAGCAGGTTAGAGAGAAATCTAGAGTACTAATAGCTCTAGGTACCTGCGCTGTCTTCGGTGGAGTACAGTCACTGAGAGCAGGAGAGGATCTTAGAACTGTTGTTTTAGCCTCCTACCCAAACCCCGACCATATCAAGGTGCTACCAGAAGTTAAGAGCGTAGATAGCGTAGTAAACGTAGATTACAGATTCTCTGGCTGTCCGGCTAACGGAGAGGCTTTAGCTAGGTTTCTAGTTAAGCTAGTGATGGGGGGAAGCGAGTCCCCGATAGTTGAGAGCTTATGCTCGGAGTGCAAGAGAAAGGGGATACTATGTGTAACAGTATTTGATGGAAAACCGTGCCTCGGTCCAATAACTCTATCCGGCTGTGGAGCGCTCTGCCCAAGCTTTAGGCGTGGTTGCTATGGGTGCTACGGTCTTAACGCACTTATAGTAGATAGAGAGAAGCTAGAGGAGTTCTCAAAGGTGGTGGAGAGACTTGGGATGAGTAGAGAAGACTTTATGGCCATGCTTAAAGCGTTTAGCTACTCGTCTCTCACTAAGTCTTCTTCTAGTAGGTGAGCCAACAATGCTGTCCGGACTTCTAACTCGAGTTGAAGGAGAAGGTCAGGTAGTGCTTAAGTCTTCTGACGGTAGAGTAACTAGCGTCGAAATTAAGATAACTGAAGCACCGAGATTCTTCGAGTACATAGTTAGGGGAAGGAGGTGCTTTGAGGTCCCGGACCTAACTAGTAGAATATGCGGACTGTGCGGTGTTTCGTACGCTCTCACCGCTTCTAAAGCCTTCGAGAACTGCCTATCTATAGAGGTGCCGGAAGATGAAGAAAGGCTGAGGCTAGCAGTATTAGCAGCAGAAAGAGTTAAGAGCCACGTTATTCACGTAGCTCTTCTCCACTTACCGGACTTTCTCGAGATCGGCTCTCTGAAAGAGCTTTCGGAAAGCTATTCACATATCTTTAGCAAGAGTACAGAAATAGTTCTCTGGTCTAGAAAGGTTATGGAAACCCTAGGAGGAAGATTTCATAACGTGCTTAACATACGTGTTGGTGGGGTATATAGTTTCCCGAGTGCTAGTAAAGTCGAAAAACTTAAGCATGACCTACCTAAAGTAATAAGAGACTTTATAGACATAGCTAAGTTCGTGCTAGACCTCGGCAGCATACCGGTTGAAGTCCATAGGCTAAGGTATATGGCTGTAGAAAACGGAACCCGGTACCCGTGGGTTGGGAGTGGTGTAGTTGCTGATGACGGCTCTTCTGCTAAAGTAGAAGCTTTTGAGAACTTCGTACTCACTGAGCAGGTAGGGTACTCTAATGCGCTTAGGTATAGATTGATAACTGGAGAGCCCTACGCTGTTGGACCTCTGGCAAGGTACAATCTCTACTACAAGTACTTAAGGGAGGAAGCTAAAGAGCTAATTAGCGAATATGGCTACGGAGAGAGCCTCAAGAACATCTACCAGAGTGTAGTAGCTCGAATAGCTGAAACATACCATACTCTCTTAGAACTCAAGGAGTTTTTCGACGAATATCGAGAGAGGTCGGTTACTAGAACCGAACCTAGGACGGCACCAAGAGGTGCTTGCGTAGCGGCTACAGAAGCACCTAGGGGGATCCTATACCATAGGTATAACTTAGATAGAGAACTGAGAGTTCGAAATAGCAACATAGTGACTCCAACAGCTCAAAATCTGGCTTCGATGGAAAATGTGATAATGAGCAAGCTCTTTGGTGCAAGTGCTGATACTAGAGCCATCGACATCGCTAAGAGGATCGTTAGAAGCTATGACCCGTGCATATCATGCTCAGTACACCTACTGCACTTATCCAACACACAGCCTTAGCTTGATATCCCCATCTAGCCCCAGATACCACTACCTAACTTTACGTTTATTGACCCGAGTGCTTCATGTGAATACGCTAAGTGATATAGACGCAACAATTGCACGTAGATAAGCGAAGCTCCTGAGGGAGGTTCAGCTTCGCATTGGTCTATATGGGTTGATTTCATCGACTCATCTCTCCCCCCACCTTCCGACCGGAAATTCATCGAACTCGGGAACGTTTAGGGCCACCTTGAGACCTCCACAACTCGGTTCACTCACATGGAGAGCCACAACTCACCTACGCAACACTCTTCCCTTTATTGAATAGCCACGCTATTGAGACAAAGACTAATGGGCCGACTACAAATTGAAGTAGGTAGAGAAATATATCTCCTAGGAACTTAGTGGAGGTGATCGGCTCACCGATAACCAGTCCAGCAATTATTCCGAGAAGTGTAGCAGCTAACATCATGAGTGGTCTCCCACCGGGCCTCAGCGCTAGCTCGAACGCTACTCTTGAGCCTTCAGAGGAGCCATGGTATCACCTACGATATGGAAAAAGTTGTATTGAATAAATACACCAATCTTTGAATATGTTTAATTTCTTTAAATCTTTGGACTTCAATCTATATATCGAACTTCGTTTGCTATATACACCACAATATCGACCAACTGTTTCCGGCTTAGGGAACCCACTTCACCGGCAAATCGGACTTTCTCATATTCCTCTGTAAGGGTTTTAAAGACGGACAGTACTTGCTGATTCTTAAGTTCTTTTCCTAATCTAGCTAAAAACTCTCTATGAGTTTCCCATGGATTGACCGTTATTACTTTAGATAGTATGCCTACTGCTACCCAGTAAGCGGAAACGGTATCCTCAGGGAAACTGAGACTTGAAACGATTAAGTCTGAAGTTAGCTGGGCTTTACGTAAAAGCTTAGAGTAGTAAGTACGCGTGCGGAAGCTGAGAGAAGCGTGTGTAGCGGGAGGGACGAGCACGACAAGTAAAATTGCTATCAAGACAGGTTTGGGGACTTCGATGGGTTTAATTAAGAGTACCGCCCCATTATACCTAGAAGATATATCCGGCTCCGGTAGCGGTGGGATTGTTGACTTCGTGATAATAGAGGAAATCTCATCAATAGCCCTCCGCAAGTTGGTAATAGTTTCAGAATCTTCAACGTAACCTTCTTTGAGCTCGTTAGCTACATGTCCTATAAGCACTAAATAGTCAACACCGCTTAGCTCTCCATTAGAATAAAGGTGGTTTATTACCTTAATCAATCGACTTGCGTTTTTACTACTAATAGAGACATTACTTATTCTCGAAGATAGGTCCTCGGGTAGGTCTTTAGATAAACCTAGCAAGCTTCTTAGAGCTAGTGAAATCCTCTCGTCAACGAGTTGCAACTTGCTGATCAACTTGTTTAAAACTTCCCCAGAGTCTCGGACAGCAGTAGAGACATGCGCTACCCCATACTGCTTTAAGCTATTTAAAACCTCTGTAAGAGCCAAGACCTCGTTTTGAGTCCAGACATCACCATAGCTAGTTAAGCGGTACTGAAAATCAGGACTGTGCCTATCAAGACTCGAACTAGCTGAAGCAATGAGAGAGCTAGTTATCAGTGCTAGAAGTATTAGAAGCCATGATAGGGACGACAGCCTAGCTTTAATCAACTTAGTGCTAATCATTATGTTCTCTATCCATTAATATACTTAGTAAAGTGCCTAATTAAGTTGAGGTTTACTCAAACGATAAAAGTACGAGCTAAGTGCTACTTCTCGTGAGTTCTGCTACTAGCTGAGGCACTGCGTTTAGGCTCCTAGCGTTAGCACCTCGCCTCAGGGCCACGAGCTCGGCTGCTACGCTTATAGCTACTTCTTCTGGAGTATCAGCTCCTATATCTATACCTATTGGAGCTCTTAATCTCCTGATTAAGTCCTCGGAACTAAACCCCTCCGAAATTAGTTTCTTAACGAATTCGGCTACCTTCCTTCTGCTACCTAGTAGCCAGATGGTACTTGCCTCTGTTTTAAGTGATTCTTTGACAAACACGTAGTCTGCGTGTACGTCTCCATACACTACGAATACCTGATCTCCTCTTTTAGTGATCTCGCGTATCCTACTAGCTATTCCCTCTATAGTTCCCACGAAGACGGACGACAAACCCAAATCCCCGGCTATTCTCTCTGTTTCTTTATCTGTATCTAAAGCGTGAACTTCGAAACCCATTAGCTTCAAGATGTGGGATAGGGGTCTACCAACATTTCCTAGGCCAATAACTAGAGCTCTCTGAGGTGGCGCAAAAACATCTATAAAGACCCAGAGAACCCCACCACACAATAGACCGGTGTCTTTCGCTCCTTCAACAGCTTTACCAGTAAACGAGTACTTCACCAACCTCGACCTACCCTCCGCAATAGCTTTGAGAGCGTCTGATACAAGCTCAGATTCAAATAAACCACCACCAATCGTCCCTACTTTAAGCCCATCTTCACCGACGACTATCTTAGCTCCTACATCTCTAGGAGCCGAACCCTCTTTATATACTACCTCACAAAGAGCAACCTTCATCCCTTTCTTTAGGTACTCCATTATTGTTGATACAAGTACAACATCCTCCAAATCTACCGAACCCATTAATTAATTATTGCTAAGAAAATAAGATTAAGTAAAACAGGGCTTTCTTAGGTCTTAAACTAGGTGTCTGTACGCGTAGATGATCCTATCGATAAAGAGTATGGAGGATCCGACAAATTGTACGAAACATATAACAACGAGTACTCCAGGGATTTAAGGATGGTAATGACTTATACGATTCGTTGATTTTACTTGCCGAGCTAGCTATTACTTTAGAGCCCTACCAGTAGGTTTTTCTACTAAAACGCTGCCTCCGTCTACTACAAGCTCTCCTCTTAGAAATACTTTATCTATACGCCCCCTGAGCCTCCTCCCTATGTAGGGAGTAAGCTTGTTTTTATAGGCTAGAGACTCCCTCGCAATTGCGTACTCAACTGATGGGTCTATTACGACCATGTCTGCGTCCGCTCCGGGTAGTAGCGAGCCCTTCATAGGATAGAGACCGAATATTTTAGCTGGGTTTTCCGAACATAGCTCAACTACTTTACCTAGAGGTATGAGCCCGTCTAGAGCTGATGCCAACATGAGGGGAACTAGGTGTTGTACTGATGCCACCCCAGCTGCTGCTTCCCAGAAGTCGGTCTTCTTTTCGTGCTCAGCGTGTGGTGCGTGATCCGATGCTATAACGTCAATTAGTCCTCTAGCTAGGGCTGCCCAAAGTTTCGCTCTATTCTTATGGCTTCTTATTGGTGGATTCACTTTAACCAGTGTACCAAGACTTTCGTGCTCTTCGTAGTCGAAGAACAGATATGTTGGTGTTACTTCAACGTTGATGCTGGTCAAAGCCTTCCTATACTTGTCTATAATTCCTAAGGCTGAGGCGGTACTAAGATGAGCTATGTAGGCTCTTCCACCGGTTGCTTCAGCTATAGACGCTATGTACCCTATACTTAACTCCTCGCATAGCGGGGGCCTGGCTTCACTGTATGCTCGAAGACCCCCTTTTCCCTCCTTCCTTACCTTAGACGTGAAGAACTCGACACAGCCTCGGTCTTCAGCATGAAAGACCACAGTGTAGCCTAGCTTCTTGGAGAGCTCTAGTGCTGTATGAACGGTCATGAAGCTAGGTGGGGGAAGGTTCCCAGTAGTTTGAGCCATAAACGCTTTGAATGCTATGGCACCACTCTCAACTAACTCCACCATCCTCGAGCCTAGGCGATCTATGTCGTCAGCGTAGTCGTATAGTACTGCGTAAAGACCGAAATCTACGTAAGACCTGTTTGATAAGACAGACTTCTTTTCAAAAAGCTTAATGGGACTGTCTACCGGAGGAATGGTGTTGGGCATTTCGAGTACTGTAGTTACTCCTCCAAGAAGAGCCGCTTTGGAGGTATGAAGAAAATCGTCTTTGTACTCTAATCCGGGCTCTCTACCATGTACGTGAGGGTCGACGGCTCCAGGCATTATGAGCTTACCCCGCAAATCTACGGTTTTAGAGTAACCTGAGTCAACAGATCTTCCAACTCTTGATATCTTACCGTCTTCTATTAGGATATCCGCCTCGATGAGAGCGTCTCTAAATACTAAAGCACCGCCTCTAAGTAAAACCCCCATATCCCATCATCTCCGAAACTTAATAGGTACATACCAAATATTAGCTTCAGCTTTTATCTAAAGGTACTAGTAACCTGCAGGTGGAGTTAGTGTATGAATTTATAGGAAAAAGTCTACCACGCCATGACGGCTTCGCTAAGGCGTCTGGGCTTGTTGAGTACACCTTCGACATAGAGATCCCTGGCATGCTCTACGGGAGAATACTCAAGAGTCCTCACGCATTCGCTAGAGTTAGAAGAATTGATAGCTCTCTAGCAGAGGCCATGGGTGCTGTAGTTTTAACCCCGGAAGACGTTCCTGACGTGCTGTTTAATCCCAGGCTTGTTAGCGTGGAAGAGGACACATTTAAAGACTGGAGAATCCTGACAAGAGAACCCCGGTACGTCGGCGAACCAATAGCCGCTGTAGCTGCTGCTACAGAAGACTCAGCTCAGAAAGCTCTCGAGGCTTTAAGAGTGGAGTTCGAAGAAGTCTGCGAACCCATGCTAGACCCGTTTGGGGCTATGTCCCCGGGCACTAGGCTTATTCACGACAGAATTCAGAGAGGAAGGCAGTGGATAGAAGTAAGAAACAACGTTGCTGCTGAAATTAAGTACTCCGAGGGTGACCTAGAAACGGAAGAAGGAAAATCCAACGTCGTTATAGAGAGAAAGTTCCACGCATCCAGGAGATATCACGCGCAGCTGGAGCCCAAGGGAGCTGTCTGTAAGATAGAGGCAGACGGGTCTCTAACTGTGTGGACTACGACACAAACTATTCACAACACTAAGATACTGATCTCGCAAGTCTATGGAATACCCATGAATAAGTTAGAGGTAAGAAAGATTCCTATAGGGGGAGGTTTCGGGTCTAGCATACACACAAACCTAGTTACTTTGATAGCTGTTAGCTTATGCCTTAAATCCCGAAAGCCGGTGAAGTTAGTACTAACCCGAGAAGAAGACATGGTTCACGACCACACAAGCTACGAGTTCTATATGAAGGTTAGAGCTGGAGCTACTCGCGAGGGTATTATCACATTTGGAGAGCTAGAGAATATCGTTGATATAGGTGCTCATCAAATACAAGCTTATCCACTCCTCGGTGCTAGCTTGGGCTGGTTCGTCTCACTGTATAAGTGGAAGGCATTGAGGTATCACGGTAAGGCAGTTTACACAAATAAGGTACCTTCCTGTGCCATACGTGGCTATGGTGCCCCAGAAATCACTTGGGCGGTCGAGACGGTAATAGATGAGATAGCTGAAGAACTGAGAATCGACCCTCTTGATTTCAGGTTGGTAAACTATAGAGGGAAGGGCGAGATCTTCTGGGGTCAAGGTCCTACAGTTAGGTCTATCATTAGAAGCGACGGAGTCCCAGAGCTATTAAGTAAATGCTCAGAGCTCATAGGCTGGAAAAATAGGGGAAACCCAAAAGAAAAGACCGGTAGGTATAGAAGAGGCATCGGCGTTGGAAGGGGTTTTCATACTTCAGGAGCCGGAGGCCCTCTCTCGGGTGCCGTTATAGATTACACAGGCGCGATAGTTAAGGTAAACGAGGACGGGACGATCGACTACATAACCGCTCTCCAGGATCATGGTGGTGGTACTCTAGATGCCCACGCCAAGATCATTGCTGAGGAACTGAAGATTCCACCAAGTAAGATAAGAATAGTGTGGTCCGGCAGCTCGACAACCGTTTACGACGTGTGCACACACGCCTCTAGAGGAGTTTTTGCTGGTGGTGAGGCTGCCAGGAGAGCGGCTTCAGAGGTAAAAAAGAAGATTCTGGAATATGCTGCCAGAATACTAGATGCTGTTAGCCCAGAAGCCTTGAGGATCCAGTACGATAAGGAATTAAACGACGCCGTTATATTTGTCGAAGGGGCTCCAGAGAAGAGAATTTCCTTGAGTGAGGTAGCTAGAATCGCTTGGCAAAGGAATTGGGGCTCTATATCAGCTTCGGTGAGCTACAGAGCGACTGTCGCTCCACCCAGCTTTACAGTGTATTTCGTTGAAGTGGAAGTAGATACTGAAACCGGAATTATTAAACCCGTTAGAGTTGCGGCTGGGGCCGACATCGGTACAGTTATTAGCCCTGAGTTAGCGGCTGGTCAAATCCACGGGGGCTTTGCTATAGGGTGGAGCTGGGCCGTAGGAGACGAAGTAGTTTACTTAGAAGATGGTGAGCCCGCACACAGGCTAAGTCTATCCGACTACAAGTTACCCACAATTATGGACCTTCCGGGCGATGAGAGCTTTAAAGTAGTCTTTGCGTCTACCTACGAGCCCTACGGACCTTTCGGTGCTAAAGGTCTTGGAGAGGCGGCGTCGAACCCGGTAATCGCTGCTGTTGCTAATGCCATCTATAATGCTATCGGCATTAGGTTCTACGAGATTCCGATAACTCCCGAAAAAGTGCTTAAATCCCTCAAGGGAGGTGACTAGATGCTCGCAATAAACTCAGTGAACACTTATAGGATTCCACAAAAGTTTGAATACTACAAGCCCAGAGATCTTCGTGAAGCCCTCGAGCTTCTCAACAGTATCGAGGACGCTAAGATAGTGGCTGGTGGTACGGACCTCGTAGTAGACTTAAAGTATAGAAGAGTAGTGCCAAAGGCATTGATTGATGTATCGGAGCTTAGTGAGCTGAGGTTTATTAGAACAGACAGTAACTACATCGAGATTGGTAGTGCGGTAACTATGCAGGAATTAGTGGAGAGCGAGATCGTTAAGAAATCTCTGCCTCTACTAGTTGAAGCAGTAGAATCGATCGGGTCCTGGCAGATTAGAAACCTCGCTACCATAGGTGGAAACATATGCAACGCATCCCCTGCTGCTGACTCGGTACCTCCTCTACTTACATACGATGCTGAACTTGAGTTAGCATCACTCAACGGTCCCAGAATGGTTTCAATAGAGAAGTTCTTTACTGGACCAAAAAAGACTGTTCTCGAACGCAGAGAAATACTTCGCTCGATAAAAGTACCTCTAAGTCAGCAAAAGTTTGGCTGGAGTTATGCCAAAATTGGAAGAACATCTTTCGATTTAGCTAAAGTTAGTGTCGCCGTCCTCCTTAGAGCTGAGGACGGCATCGTATCTGAAGTAAGGATAGCTCTTGGTTCTGTAGCTCCCACACCAGTAAGGGCGAGGAATACGGAGAAGTCTATTACCGGTTTGAGCTTGGAGAAAGCTACCGTCCGAGCCTCTGAGCTCGTAGTAAGCGAGATAGCTCCGATAGACGACGTTAGGTCAACTGCTTGGTACAGGTCCCGTGTAGCGAAAATCCTTGTTAGAGACGCTATATGGAAAGCCTATGAGAGATTCCTCCAAGCAGGTGACAAATAATGAAGATCAAGTTTAGACTAAACGGGGTAGTCACTGAAGTAGAAGTAGAGCCTCACGAGACTCTTTTAAATGTCTTAAGGGACAAGCTGAAGGTAAAGAGCGTAAAGTATGGTTGTGGCGTTGGTGAGTGCGGTTCATGTACCGTACTCTTGAACGGTAAACCAGTAACTTCCTGCTTGGTATTAGCTGCCAAAGTTGACGGTTACGAGGTCGTCACACCAGACTATATAGCTCAAACACATGTAGGCAAGATAATCATAGACGCCATGCTTGAGGAAGGAGCTATTCAGTGCGGTTATTGTACTCCCGGCTTTCTCACTACAATATATGCCGCTATCACCAAAGGGATAAGAAACATAGAGGATGTTAAGAGAGCTTTAATCGGGAATATATGTAGGTGTACAGGATATATAAACATCCTGAGAGCCGTTAAAAAAATATTAAGCGAAACTAAGTAGCTCGCTCTTGAGCGATGCGCTGCCCGCTCTCAGTAGGAGGTTCAACTTTGATATGCGCTCGGGATGCCCGAGACCTCCAAATCTCGGTTTACCCGCGGGGAGAATCCTTACCCCATCTACGAGGCTCTCATCTCCCATCGAGTAACCTCCACGCAACTACCAAGCAACATAAAATAACACAAAACCCAAAACAGTTGCTTTAGGCTTTTGCGTTTAAGCCTTTCTCGGAAGAAACCAAAAGCGTGCCTTGATAAGTTCTCCGCTAATTATTCTCTGGTGTGTGGTGAGTGCATAGAGCAGAGATAAACCTCGAGCTTGGTTCCGAGGATGTGGCGACAGCTATTTGGAGGGCTTTAATTCCTGAGAGCAAGATTACTCTTAGGAATGTTAAGGTTTATCTAAAACTGCTCGGAAGCTGTCTCACCATCATCATCGACGCTGAAGATGAATCCGCACTTAGGGCAACACTTAATTCCCTGATTAGGTTAGCCTACCTATCGCTAGAAGTCATTAAAGTGGGTGAGAAGCTTGTTGAGACTCAGTAACTCGGTGGTAGTTAGAGTTTTAAACTTACGTAAGTCATTTGGGAAAAGAGAGGTCTTACGTGGAATAAACCTCGAGGTAACTGAAGGAGAGGTCTTCGGCATCGTTGGTCCAAACGGTGCCGGTAAGACCACCCTTCTCAGGATCGTGGCAGGACTGTTAAAACCTTCTGCTGGAGAGGTCGAAGTCTTTGGATTTAGAGTACCAAAGGATGTGGATAAAATCAGAAGGTTCGTAAGTTACCTTCCGGAGGAGGCAAATCTCTACGGAAGGCTTACTGGATCTGAGAACATGAAGCTATTCGCGATGACATACTTCGGCTCGAAAAACATCGATGAAATCGTGAGATTAGGTGTGTCCATTGCCGGCATCTCCGAACAAGACTTAAAGAGAAAAGCTGAGACCTATAGCAAGGGAATGTCTAGAAGAGTTGCTGTAGCATCAACCTTAATGGTTAAACCGCGCCTAGCTATACTTGACGAACCAACGGTAGGCTTAGATGTGGTTTCGGCAAGATACGTTAGAGAGATAATAAAGCAGTTTGCCAAAGAGTTTGGTACTACCATAATCTTCTCTTCTCATAACATGTTTGAAGTAAGTAAGCTATGTGATAGAGTAGCCTTAATTCATTCCGGAAGAATCGTTGCTGTTGGTAGTATAGAGCAGATATTAGCCGATGCGGGAGCGGGAGATCTTGAAGAAGCATTCGTTAAATTAGCCGGTGGCGAAAATGCGTGACCTCAGCATAGTCCTCTGGAAAGAAGTTAAGGAGATGCTTAGGGATAAAAAGACCTTGCTAATGGTCATTTTAACACCTATCGTGACCCTCCCGTTTATGGGTGTTGTACTCGTTTATCTACCAGCAGTTCAGGAAGTAGTCATAGCCGTAATAGACGAAGACCTATCTGAGGCGTCTATAGGTAACTTTAGTGTAAGCTCACAATCCATAGCGCTCTTCTTGCGAGATTATCTAACGCACTTTGGTTTTCTTACTACAAGTGAGGAAACCGAGGTAGCCCAAGTAATCCTCAAGATTCCGGTGGGCTTTGTAGCAAACTTAACTAGCTACGAACACCAAGCATCCGTAATTTTAGTTAAAAGACTTGGCTCGCCCAGGGTCGATCAAGCTGTTACCTACGTAGAGCTGTTGCTTAATCACATCTCAAGAGCGGTTTCGGAAGCTAAGATTTATAACCTTGGGAGGCTAGCTAATTTAGTTGTAAAAACAGAAGCCGTTCTTAACCCTATAGCTCTAAGGACTGTTGTGCTAACACCTGCCGGAAGACCTGCCGAAGCTGGGGAGGAGCTCCGCCTCTATTTGAGTAGAATGCTGGCGGTTAGTCTAGCGTTTGTAACAACACCAGCGGCGTCCTATATAGCTGACTCGCTAGTTGGAGAAAAAGAGAGAAAAACTCTTGAGAAGCTTCTCTCGACACCCATTAGCAGAAGATCTTTCATCCTAGGAAAGTCTCTCGCTGCTAGTTTAGTCGGCTTAGTCGGAGGTGTTAGTAGTGTAGTAGGTGCTGTACTACTTTACTTAGCACCAACTGTAGTATACTCAACCAATGTAGCTAAATATATCTCTCCAGAGGTTCTAGTAGTGCTCTTCTGTTCCTCCTACACCTCGATACTTGTGTCTCTCTCTATATCCCTCCCTATAGTCCTCAGGTCTCCATCCATAAGGGCAGCAAGCATCTCATCCGCATCAGTAATAGGGATAGCTTCAGTAACATATCTAGCCTCTTTATTTGTTAACCTAGACGAGTTCAGAGTGCCGATGTCTATATTACTAGCCATACCTTACGCCTCACTAGCGTCTGCGGTCATCAGGACATCGCTCGGAGAGCTTTTAAGAGCAGTTGCGTATTTAACTTATTCTTTAGCGTTCTCTATAGTACTAATCCTATTGAGTACTAAGCTGCTGGACCCAGAGAAAATGGTGATTTCAAGAACTTAGTTAGTGCGGACTATAAGTTGCCCGCGTATTTCGGTTTAGAGATTTCTTTAGTTCTCAACGACTCTAAAGTACTTTAATCTGAGGTGCTACCTACTAGCTCGATGAAATTAACCCCTTCGAGCTATCTTAATATTCAGTTTAGTGACCCATTAGCAAACCTAGGTTTCAGGGACTTATAGTTCCCATAGGAGAACTACCTGAAGGAGTGATAAGCACCTCTAGGCTGACTTGGAACAACCCAGAGTATAAACTGGGGTTTGAGCTATATTAGAGCCTTATTTTATCGTTTTAGTTTTCTCTACGGGCAAGCATGAGAACTCTACTCATACACGCTAGGAACTTTGAGTACAATGCCTTAGAGAAAGCTATAGATACTGCGGAACCCCTAACAACTGAGAACTCTTCTGGAAAGTTCTCTAATGCCTTAGTAGTTTTTATTACAGTTGAGAGAGGTGATGGCTCTGCTCTTCACGCTCTAGTAAGAAGTGCGGCTGATGATGTAGTTAAGGTCTTCACTAGCGTTAGGGCTGACACAGTCGTTCTCTATCCGTACGCCCACCTATCCAAGAATCTGGCAGATCCTGAGGAATCCCTACTGCTGCTCTCCGAGCTGGAGGCGGAGTTAGGGAGCAGAGGTATTAAAGTTTATAGAGCTCCTTTCGGCTGGTACAAAGAATTTAAACTCGAGTGCTTTGGACATCCACTGTCAGAGCTCTCACGAGAGTTTAAAGCTGAAGAAGTTAGAAAGGCTAAGACTGTCGAGAAAAGGTACGTTGTTTTACTGCCTACCGGTGAAGTAGTCGATCCTGGGAGTTACCTAAGTAATGGAGAAGATCAGGAACTTAAGATCCTCATATCGAAGGAGGTCTTCAAGAAGGAGCTTCCCGGGGGTGAGCCTGAGGTTTCTGAGGCCTGCAATAGGTTTGGATTCGAGTGGGAACCTATGTCCGATGCCGGTCACATGAGGTATGGGCCGCACGCTACGGTCATGGTAGAAGCTGTTTCGAATTATGCTTGGGAAGTTGCGAAGTCTCTCGGCATACCCTTGATGAGGGTTAGAGGCACTAACATGTTCAACACTAGGTTCAAGCCGATAAAGGAACACGCCGAGCTCTTTGGAGATAGGCTGTACGAAGTTGAAACTGACAGAGGTACTCACGTACTCAGATATGCTGCCTGCCACCAACAGTTCGCAATGGTTAAGGACTGGATAATCAGCTATAGAGATATGCCTTTCGGCGTCTTCGAAGTAGCTGATAGCTATAGATACGAACAACCAGGTGAACTACAGATATGCTTTAGGTTGAGAAAATTCTCAATGCCTGATCTCCACATATTCGCGAAAGATATTCAGGAAGCCTTAGAACTTAGTGAGCTAGTTCAAAGAAAGATACACGAAGAGATGGGGAGGCTCGGACGTAGGTATGTCGCTCTCTATAACGTGACGGAGGATTTCTATAGAGAACACTTTGATGACTTAGTTAAGCTCGTTAGGGGTGATGGTAGAGCTGCCCTAGTAGCCATACTACCCTCAGGCATGTATTATTGGGTTGTAAATGTTGAGTACATCATCATAGACACTTTGGGTAAGCCCGCCGAGATCGCTACTTTCCAGATCGACGTAGGTAACGCCAAGAGGTTCGGCATTAAGTACGTTAACGAAAACGGAGAGGAGAGCTACCCAATAATAATTCACACGGCTATTATAGGCTCTATTGAGAGATACATCTACGCCGTTATAGATACGGCTATATTCAGAAAGAAGCGTGGGCAAGTCCCAATAATTCCTACCTGGTTAGCTCCCATCCAAGCGAGAATAATCCCTGTATCCCAGAAGTACTTGGATTACGCAAGGGATGTATTAAACTACCTTGTAGGTTGCGGAATAAGAGCAGACCTAGACGATAGAGATCTCAGTCTCGCAAAGAAAATAAGAGAAGCTGGAGTAGAGTGGATTCCATACTGTGTAGTAGTTGGTGAGAGAGAATACAGTACAAAAACAGTTAATGTGAGAATCAGAGAGGGAGGGACGCAGAAAGCTATGAAGTTAGAAGAACTAGTCGAAGTCATCAAGAAAGATGTCGGCTCTTATCCCCAGATACCTCAAGCAACTCCCCTGTATTTAAGTAAGAGGCCTACACTAAACTACCTCCCGAAGTAGATTTTCTAGCGCTCTTACCGATTTTACACACGGATGGTTCCCCAGAGCTCCTGCTATCGTTCATATTCGTGTAGTCGGACTTGCTCTACGTCAGTGAATGATTGAATATCGTACCTTAAAAGACGATAGAAGACCCGTACCGGAATCTATGCGTTAAACTACGCTCTTGAAGAAGGTTTAGTTTTAACGTGAAGTGCCTATTTTTATTTACTAAAACGTATAAGTCTTGACGCTTGATGATGAGCGTTGCCGAGACGATTGATGAGTGAATGAACCTCCTCTGAGCAATCCATAACTCAACTTCTATGTGAGGAAATCGTGATGCATTTGAAAGGTGTATACTGCGCGTGATTTGACGTAGTTTATTATTCCCCGGAGCAATAAGCTTATGGGAGGATTGTGGCGAGGAAAAGCAAGAGGTCTGCTGACGAGGAAGAGCCGGCTAAGCAGAGCCGAGAGAAACCAAAGAAGCAGGTCGAAGAAAAGAAAGAGGAGCTCCGTAAGAAGCCTTCAAGTAAAAGAGAAGTGGATCTCGAGTCATGGATTGAGAAAAACATCGATGAAGTTGTGTCTAGAGCTGGCTTAGATTACCTTGGCATCAATAGAGAATTATGGGTCGAGGTACTGAAAGACATACTAGTAGAGCTCTACGGATCGACTAGTAGCTATAAGTCTGCTGAAGACATAGCAAAAAGACTGACTAGAAACTCAGACAAAGTTTTTCCAGTTATAGTAGCTAGACTTACAAATCTCCTCGAGAATCCGTCGGCAGATCAGCTAGAGTTTATTGTCGCATATGTTGGAGATCCTATACTCGAGCTAGCTCCTAAAATCTACCACTGGATCGTTAGGTTGGGTAGAAGCGACTTATTGGACTCACTGAGGTACAAATGGGGAGTTGCCTGGTCTAAAACCAGAACCCCGGTGCTTCCAGTTGCTTGCCCTAGGTGCGGTTTTAACTCATTGATGCCCGACTTAGTGTGTTTAATCTGTGGTGCCACAGTGTCAGAAAAGGAAGTTAAGGTATCTACAAACTTTTGCAACAGGCTCATGGAGGTACTGCTCTCGTTGGACTGCTCGGAGCTCGGGAAAATGTTAAAGTACGATTACGTCTTAATGAACGACCTAGAGATAAAGCTTCCGTCGGGTAACCGCCTCCCAGTAGACATAGAAGTATTCTTGAATAAATCCGAGAAAGAGATGGTAAAGAAAATATATCAGTCGAGGTGCTCAAATGAGACTACTAAGTGACGTAGAGGACGTGAGAAAGCTCGTTTACAGCAGTAGAATAGCTGTCGTTGCCTATTTAGGTAATAATGAGAAGTTAAACGACTACGTAATCAGAGTTCTTAGAGCTTTAGAAGATACCTCAAAGGAGGCTATAGCATACGGGTCATATAGAGTTAGTAGGGATTTAGAAGAGGTAGTGATCGTGGTGTATATAGACGGTAGAGAAGTCTTAGAGCAAAGATGCTACTTTATGAAGCTAGAGCTAGATGTAGTAGCTCTTAAGATGGGTATTCGGGAGGTCACAAACTCTCTTGGGATAGGGGCACCGTTTTAGTTGAGAAGCTGGATCTACCTGCTCTTACTGACTGCTACTCTTAGTTACGTATCTATTCAGCTCTCTTAGTGCTCTAACCAAACTCTGGACAGAGTCTTCCCGTATCTCAGCAACTAGTTCAACTAAGTTATTTCTAGTAAAAGCTGATAATCTGTATATATTCAACTCCACCGAATCGATAAACCTCTTCACAAGCTCTATGTCACCCGAGTCCTCGTAATAGACCATGTACTCACCCCTGGACGTCTCAATAGCTCGCTTAGATATCACCTCTTTTTTCGAACCGAGATCTCTAAGCAAAATATTAAGCAGCCTGCTGTCGCTCAAAGCAACTGCATGAAGGTCTCTCGCTACATAACGTTTAGAGTTCTCTATAGCTATCTCTATTCTATCTGTTCTCTTGAGAGCTTTCGCTATAGGGTAGTAGAGGATCGAGTGCCTAGGGGCTGTAGTAAATAGTATGTACACTCTATCGCCATTCTCTAGCTCGTACTTAGCTCTGTAGCCAACAAGATAGCCCAATAGAACGTACGTTTTATCTACGGGTTTAAACACCTTTTCTAGCTCCTCCGTTACTCTCTTGGTTAGCACCAGAGTTTTCCGCCTCATCCTAAAATACCAAGTTACTGAAGCTACTGCGAGGAAGGACAGAAAAGCTATGATTATAAGGTCGGCCAATACCGTCACTGCTTGAACACCCTTATCTTTCTCTTTAGCAATTCGAGGTCAGATACGCTCTCGGTAGGCTTCTTTAGGTGCTCTATTACAGCATAGTTAATACCGAAACTCTTGAGTTCGTTAAGGAAGTCCTGTTGCATCTTCAGCTGACCCAGCTCGGAAGCTAAGTCATCTGACAGTACTTTGTTAAGCACAAGAAGCTTAGGCCTTACCCCTAGGTTGTTCCTGAGGAATTCGTAGGTCTCCTTGAGTTCGTACATTGGTAGGGGTTCCGGCGTAGACACTATAACGTATGACGTTCTAGCGTCCGAGCGGAGTGCCGAGTCGAGAAGCTTAAACTCTTCACGCATATCGTATAGCTTGAGTAGCGCTCTATCCCGAACATCTACGCTTCTTCCCAAGGTCCTAGATATCACGTAACGTAGAGAGACTATCCTCTCTCTAATCTCGATTAGTTTACTCAACCAAGTGAGGTAGAGCCTGGGTAAGATAAGAGTTCGGAGTGTGACGCCAGTAGGGGGAGTATCTACCACGATGTAGTGGTACTCACTCCTTAACACCTCCTCTAACTTTCTGAGTAAGATCTCCTCCTCAACACCTGGAGTGTACTTTATGGCGCTGACTACGTTATCTAGATTCAGTACCACGAGAGACGGCATAAGCTCCCGAAGAAGCCCTGCATACTTGGATGTTAACTTACTCACTTCCTTCTCTACAGAGATCTGCATAGCGTGGAAGCAATTCTTAACCTCCTCGACACCTTCTCCTGAGAGGCCTAGGTACTTAGTTAAGTGTTTCGCCGGGTCTAGACTCAGCAACAGAGTTTTACCTCGGCGATTTAGCTCCATCGCAATCAATATAGACAACGTAGTCTTACCCACACCTCCCTTACCTATTACTACAACTAAGTGAGGACAGCAATTGAGTGGCTCAAGTGCTTCGGCTAAACTCATCACCACTCTCCTCCAAGTGCTGCCATTAAATCAGCTAAGACGTCTTCGCCTTTAAACGCCCTACTCTCTAGTATTCTTAACTCCGCAGATAGTGGCTCAAGTAGCTCTAGACTAAGTAGTGGGGTAATAGTCTTTACACCGACGAGAGGCCCTAAAACTAGTAAGAGGTAGGCACTCTCTAGCTCAATGAACTCTTCTTCAAGAGCACTCACACTCCCTTCTACTAGAGCCTGTCTAACGCCCTTAATGAACTTCACTAACTCGGTAACTGCTTTTCTCACAGTGTCCGACATTATTAAGACATCTCCTAAAATATTGCTGAACGAAAGCTTAAAAGAATTTGTGAATTACTAAGAAAGCAAAAAGGTTTAAGATTACATGCTCCTCGCGGCCATCAGTCCTCTAACAAAGAGGGCTATTAAGAGAAAGTCTAGTCCTACAGATACAGCTACGATTACTCCAGTACCGAGTATGTATAGTAACGGTAGGTACGGCACTATGAGGACGAGCCAGATTATGAGGGCTAGCGTAACTGTGACCCACAGGAACATTGCGGGCAGTAGCATCAAGAGGCTTGGCGCTCCCCTCACCTTTAGTACTGCGTAGACCCATAACGTGGATGTGAGTAGAGCTAGTGCTGCCAGTAACTGGTTAGTTCCGGCGAACGCAGGCCACAAGACTAGGTACGCTCTACCAATACCCGGGATCGTCGGGTAGGCCATTACGGCTCCGAGGATGACTGGAATGATCGCTGCAACCCACCTGTTCGCCAGGATCCGGTAGGTAGTTGGACTGCTCACCTTAAGCCAGTCGAACATCTCTACCCACGCAAACCTAGCTAACCTATTTGATGTATCTAGCGTCGTTAGAACAAACGACGTTAGTGCCCACGCCGCGAACGTTCTAAACCCTATGAATAGCTGTGGGAATAGCTCCACACCCATGAGTCTCGACCAGGCGAGAGCTTGAGCGAACCCGTAAGCTGTGTAGAACCTAGCTGCTCCAGTAAAACTTAGTATGTTAGGTGTAGCGGTTAGGTTTAAACCTGCCTTAAGCAGTAAGTTTGCCGATAAGCCGGCACTTTGTGCTACAGCAGCGAAATCCCACACTAAGGCAGCTGGGAGTATTACTGCTAGTGATGAGACAGCTCCCTCGGTTAGCATGCCACCGTATCCTACTAGCAACGCATCGAGCTCGTTGGAAAGCTGCTTTGATGTGGTTCCAGAGCCAACAACTGAGTGGAACCCCGATAGAGCGCCGCATGCTATGGTTAGCGGTACTGTAGGCCAGAACCACGCTATATATGCTCCAGATGGTGGTGTTCCTGTTGGCGCCCCTATAACTCCTCCCTTAGCTACGAAGCTCACTATTGGAGGACCGGTAAACCTAATAACTGGAAGTAGCAGAGGAGCTATAATAGCTAGTATTACGAAAGACCAGAGCAAGTAAGCGTTTAAGTAGTCTCTAGGTTGGAGCAAGTACCATACAGGTAAAGCCGCGGCGATTATGGAATAGAGGGCTAGTACGACAACCCAACCTTCGTATGTTAAGTGTGTAGGTGCGTAAAAGGAGTAAGCTATACCAGCTACAACTAAAGCAAGAGCTATTACCGTGGCGTATTTTACGTTGATACCTACTTTATACACTAGTATGCCGAAGAGTAGGGCTATGGGCATGTATATTATCGCCAAAGTAGCTGCTGTAGGCACATCAACATAGGTAGCTGATGCCACACTAAGGAATGCTGCGAGAACCAGTATTAGAGCAAACCACACGTATGCTAGGAAGATGTACCTAGCTTTCCTACCCATAACGTTTTCCGAGATGGTCATTATGGATATACCGCCGTGTCTAACGCTAGCCATTAGTGCCGTGTAGTCGTGAACTGCCCCAATGAAGATGTTTCCGAAGAGAACCCATAGCAGCGGGAGGAACCAGCCCCAGGCAAGCGCGGTTGCGGGTCCTACTATAGGTCCAGCTCCAGCGATGGAAGCAAAGTGGTGACCGTAGAGCACGTACTTATTTGCTGGAACGTAATCTACTCCATCGAATTTCTCATACGCCGGTGTCAGTCTGCTTGGGTCGGCCTTAACGATCCTTCTCTCAAGGAGGTTCTTTCCGTAAAGCACGTAGGCTACTCCATATATCAATAAGACGACTAATAGTATTAGAATGGGGTACACGCATCCCACCTCAGAGCTTTCTACCGGTTTTTGCCTCAATAAGCTTTTTCACAGCAACTGGTACTTCTCCGAGCCACAGCCAGGGACCTATTAGGATAAGTAGAAAGCCTAACGATATGAGAATAGCGTCATTCGTTATAGCCCCCTTTACGCCTATAGAGCCTGCCATTAGGTTAACGTACAGCAACTCGTATAGAATTAAGACGATGGCTATCACACTAATAATAACTCCAAGTGTCTCTTTAGGTTTCACTTAGAGACACCTACATACTATTGAGTTTTACCAGTATTTAAATATTAACTACTTAAGTTTGTCTTAAAGTATTACTAATCTACCAATAGTGTTCGTAGTAGCATGTATACTTAAATAGGGAGAGTAAACTTATTTACAATATTCTAGTATTGGAGATGGGGGTGTGATGAAGGCCGTATTACTCGCAGGTGGTTATGCTACCAGATTGAGGCCACTAACCCTTACTAGACCTAAACCTCTCCTACCCATCCTCGGACGACCTCTAATCCTCTGGCTTATCGACAGCCTTAAGAAAGCTGGTGTGCGTGAGCTAATAATATCCGTTAAGTACATGTCTAACCAGATAGTTGACCTCCTGGGAGATGGGGGTGAGTTAGGTGTGGCTATAGAGTACGTAGAGGAAGAGCACCCGCTCGGTGACGCTGGGCCCCTGAAGCTCGTAGACAAAAAGATAGGGTTGAGTGAGACCTTTCTCGTACTCTACGGAGACGTGTTTTCGGATGTCGACGTGCGCATGGTGGTAGAGCTTCACAAAATCAAGAATGCCTTAATGACCTTAACTGCTGTGCGAGTAGATAGCCCGGAGAGATACGGAATTCTTAGTGTCGATGGAGAAGGTAGAGTAGTAAACTTCGTTGAGAAGCCTACATATAGACCTCAGTCAAACCTCGCTAATGCTGGTGTGTACGTATTTGAACCCGAGATTCTTAAGTACGTCGATGATGGTAAAAAGCAGAAGATCTCCGTAGACCTCATGCCTAAAGTGCTGAAGGTCGGGAGAGTCTATGCGTATATTCACGAGGGAATATGGTTTGACATAGGCATCCCTGAAGACTACCTTAAAGCTAACATTGTCGCACTCAATACTCTCTATCCAAGCGGGTTCATATCGAGAGCTTCGGATATTCGAGGGGAAGTTGTGGGGCCAGCATACATAGGTAACGAGGTTATTGTAGGTAAAGGTAGCATCATAGGACCAAACACCGTTTTGCTTGACCAAGTATCAGTTGGCGACTTTTCTATGGTTAGGGGCTCTGTCGTAATGAAGGGTAGTAAAATAGGCTTTTCTACGTATATAAAGAACTCCGTAGTCGGAGAAAGCTGCTCAATAGGTAATTGGGTTAGAATAGAGAGTGGAACGATAATAGGAGATCAAGTGAGCATAGCCGATGAGGTGTTCATAAACAAGCGCAATTATATCTTACCATATAAAGAGATAAGTGAAAGCGTTTGGAATGAGGGAGAGGTAGTTTTATAGGGGTTCAGCTCTGATATAGGTTCGTATTTGTTGTTTCATCTCCTCATCCTCTTCCCCCGCATCCCGCTCGGGTTCTCATCGGGCTCGGGAGCGTTCGGGGCGACCCCTAGCACCCCACATTTTGTGTGACCGACTTCAGTGGCTGCTCTCGGGGGAGCCCGATTTTCAGCTCCTCTACGAGCTCTTGCACGCTCATCAAGAGGCTTCATTTTATAGAGAGACGTTTATAGGTGCCTCTAACGCATTACCGAGAGTAGCATCAATCACTACAAACCAGAAACAATTCTACAAGGCTTTCGTGTATATTGAATGTATGACGAAGGCGTTGCTTCCGGAATTGTTCGACTTTGTCCTACCAGTACACGCCACTTACTTATCTCTACCGGTCACAATTTCTTAAGTAGAACTCGTTGTCCTGGACTCGAAACTGTTCTCGAACTACCTAGGACGATAAAGGAAAACAAAAATCGGCTAAAATAGATATGGGTAATAAAACAGCGGGAAGTTACCGGTTAGTTATTTTCAGATCGTCGCGAGGTCGTCACAGATCTGCTCTTGGAGCGGCTTCATCACTCACTTAGGTAGTTCGCAAGTGAGTTAATATGTTAAAACTTAGTTATCACTCGCTTAAGAGAGTAAGCTACTGTCGAAATATCGCATTTAAGGAGGCAGATATGCGTTAAGACACTATCCTTCTGCTCTGAAGACTCTTTTCCTTTCGCCTGGAAGGTGGCTTATTCAAGAGCTTTATGTATAGCGGTATTCCTGGGACACCCAGGAACCCTTTTCTCACTTTAGAGCTGCCCATAGTTGCTGAGCTCGATTGGTGCCACTACTCCACTATGATATAGCTAGTACTCTACTGTGAACCCCAGAGCCAATGCGTGACTCACATAAGCCAACCTACAGCGACCTATGGCACTAAACAGGCTGTCGGATACCCTCATAGACTCCCAGTTGTTATACTTAAGTCCTAGCTCCAGTTAGTTTATATAGTTGTAGTGCATAGTCAGCTAAACACCAACTGTTTTAGGAACGCACTCCACCTCTCTTCTTCTAACTTTTTGAACTAACACTTCGACAACCTTGCCGCGCAGGTCTTCACGGCTTTTGACTATAGCAACAGGGCCGTGGGGTAAGGTGTAGCCAATGTAGGCATCTTTTCCGCTGATATCTACGACTGCGACTTTGAGGCTCTTCCCCAAGAGTTTCTTCTTAGCCGAGATCTCTAGTGTGTTCACGAAGTTTTTGAGGGCCCTTCCCTTGGGATCAGTGCGTGGAGGAGGATAGCCTCCTAAAGCTGAGGCCTTAAGGGGTCTGAACCTGTATAGAATTACTCTCTCAGCACCAAGCTTAGTAGCCTTCTTCAAAACCTTTATAGTTTTCCTAATAGTTCTCCAACTCTCCCCGGGCAGCCCGTAAATAG
>Ga0209394_1000684_pt1 | contig 24595 bp, 8 predicted proteins | sample JNZ201metaG_FD_184122 | JGI IMG/M metagenome (GOLD analysis project Ga0209394, IMG submission 184122) | Hot spring microbial communities from Jinze hot spring, China to study Microbial Dark Matter (Phase II) - JNZ 20120812A (SPAdes) (version 3) ... | reverse complement strand
CTACGCTCAGAGCCATCAATATTCACCCTAACATCCTGAGGCGCAAACAATATAGCATAGCTAGGCGCAAAAAACATAAACTCCCTACCATTAACACCACCAGCAAACCAAACATCATCACCCAAAGCCGAAATGTGAATACTATAGGAGTAAACTCCATCTGTTTGTCTGCAACTTCCAATCCATACAGAGATCAGCCCACTGCTAACAAACATAAGGGGTATTGCCGGGACATCATTTTTATAGAAATATTCTCCTTTGGCAATCGTGTGCGTGTAAAGAACTTTTTGTCCTAATAAGTCATAAACGTCAACTACAACATTCTCATATGCGTAAATTACATATGATCCGTTTGGCAGTAATATATCATTAGGAAAGCTTCTTCCTCTGCTTAGAGTAGGTCTACCAATAAACTTCGTTCCAACTAGATTCCCAGTATTTACATCTGGTAGTGCCGTAACGGCATCATTTGCCTCGATTACAACCATTATTTTCCCCGTAGAAACTATATGGTATACCTCTCTCCTAGATAGCAGAAGATCTGTGACCCAGTATGCTGGCATGGTGAATGAGTCTATTAAAACTCCTCTTGCATCGTATACGCTTATTTTAGAGGTCTCAAGACTATAGATTTTGCTCTGCGGATACAGAGCGTAGATTATAAACTCGTTACCTATAGGTGAGCCAGTTACGCTTGGATAGTGTGTCATTCCATAGCCCCAACCAGCAAACCATCCAGTCGTGAGTGTAGTTCCAGGGGCCGTTGGCGCAACCTGCGATTGACCAATCCTTGGATCCATGCCAGTAACGGCGGCGGCTACTGGTTTGTTTGTGACTATCTTGAAGTATAGCTCCTTAGTCACATTATACTCGAGAACCTCAAACCTATTAATAGTCCTCTCAACAAGCAACTGCCTACCACCAATATCATAAATAGAAACCTTAGTAGAATCCTGCAAACCAACAACAATAATTGAGATAGCTTTTGGTCCACCGCTTTTAGCTGGCGGAATTGGTATGTACCCATAGAATGCTGTATGAACCATAGTATCCACATGCTCGGCAAAAACGGTAGACGATAGGCAGCAAAGTAGTGCTAAGATGCAAAGAATCACCATAACTAATCTATTAAGTCTCATCAACATCACCGCCCAAATAAATTCTCTTTCAAATTAAAGATTAATTGTAGTCTATTTATATATTTCGTTAATTCTACTTTTAACAAAAAAATTTTAAATAGTTCTCTCTTTCTAGATAAAGTTAGAGAATTTATTGGGGGAGATTAAAATTGTCTACTGCAGAGGCCACTGCCGCAGAAATTGAAGTTAGGGTAACGAAGGGTCGCTGGGTCTTTCTTATTGCCGCAATTTTCCTGGCCGCTGTTTACGGAACTTTAGTTAACTTCTACATAACATGGGGAGGGGGCCAATTTTCCCTTCCTTGGGAAATGATTTACGTTGGTCAAGCTATTGGGATGATGACGCTAATAACGCTTATAAACCGTTATGTATTAAGTAGGTTCCCAAGAATTCAGCTTAGGGCTCAGGATATATTAATTCTTTATTCGGCGTGGACTGTTGGATTGCCTATTGGCTCTTGGTGGTGGCATAGGTGGCACTTTGCATGTATGCTGGGGATTCAGCATCAGCCCCCATATAATGTGGATACCGCGCCCTATCTGGCGAAGCATTATGGGTTGTGGGTTCCGCCAGCCCCGGTAACTGAACCAGCCATATATGGTGGCGGCAGTCCTCCTTGGGGGTCCCTAATTGTCCCTATCGCCTTCTGGTGCATTTGGATAGTTGGCACCTTCCTTCTGGGCATAGGTATTGCTTTAATGGTGCGTAGGCGTTGGGTTGATGTTGAGAGGTTAACCTACCCGCTCGGCATGGTTCCAGCACTATTCGTAATGAATAGCCTAGCTAAGGATGAGGAGGGTAAATCGGCCTGGAAGATCATAGCTATAATTGTTGCAGCCATGTGGCTGGCAAGCAGACCAATCTACCTAATAAACTCATTCAGGCCGGGAACAATAGTCCTGCCGGCAGGGCCAGTCCCAGCCTTCGGCGTATGGAACTTCCTAGTCCTAAGCTGGGGCAGCTTCGACATACCCTGGAACCTAAACCGATACGAAGGATGGTGGACATACATGCTACCAAGAGTACCACTATGCTTCACTTTCCCAGGATGGCTTATAGCAGCATTATACTTGCTTCCAACAGAAGTATTAAATGGCGTTCTAGTAGGCTTCTTAATATTCCAAGTTATATATCCTATGGTGGCATTCTACGCTGGCTGGCTACCATTCTTCCCACCAACTAATCACCCCTATGCTCACCAGACGTTGATATTGCAGAATAATGGTAGAGGTGCTGGGATGTGGAATCCATTAATGCCTCAGGTTATGTTCGTTTATGGTGGTTTGCCGGCGCTATTTATATGGCCTATAGTGCTCGGCTGGAAAGATTATAAGGCTGTATTCTCATGCATCCTACGCCCCAACAAGGAATACGAATCAAAAGAACCACTACCATACAGATACGCCTTCCTAATGACGATCTGCGGTCTTATACTACTGCTCATATTATGGGCCGTATCAGGCGCAAACCTACTCTATGGATTTATAATGATTGTGTTGGCGGCTATATATGCAATGGGCTCAGCGCGAGCCAGGGGAGAATCGGGCATAATACCGCAGATATTTGGGCATCCAAGGCTGGCAACTGGTGTAGCCCATCATTTAGGTCAGGGTCTAGGATTATGGCCAGAGGTCACTGGAACAACGCCACAAGCGCAAATGGGGCAGACATATTTCACAAACATATATTTAGCTAGCTGTATAGCCGGCTTCCCAGCTAACTCAACACTGATGAATTATGCTGCGCTAGGAATGGAAAGCTATAAGATAGCAAGTCTCTCAAGAAGTTCTGTAAAAGACCAATTTATGGCGAATACCATTGCCTTAGTAGTAACCGCCATTACAACTCATGTATTGACATGGTATCTAGCCTACACGGTTGGAATAATGAACGGCGCAGGATATAGGTTCTGGTTTACTTCAGTAAACGATCCATCAAACCCAGCTGGAAACTATTATGACCCAGATCCAGGACAAATAGGCTATTGGCCACAAATCCTGGCAGGGTTCTTCATAATGGGAGGATTGTTCTTTGCGAAGCTAAGGTTCCCAGGCTTCCCAATCAACCCGGCAGGCTTTGTGTTAGCAAACTCTTTCGTGATAGGTCAAAATATCCAGCCAATTGTAGTGTTAATTGCATGGATATTTAAGGTTGTCACATTCAGGATAGGTGGTGTAAGAGCGTACACAAAGTACGGTATACCAATAGCTATAGGCATAATTTCAGGGCAGATGCTAAATGTATTCACGGAGTATGTAACTACAATACTGCTCACCATAGCGCCATGGCTGCGGATAACGTAGACAACTATCTGCCTTCCTTCTTTTTTTATAGAGAAGTGATGCATAAATATCTTGTAAGATTCTGAGGTAAAAGTCTCTTTCCAGAAATTTTTAAATATCACCTCCACCTCTTTTCAGAAAGGGAAAACTTATGTATCTGCAAAGAAGAGAGGATGGACGAAGAATATTTGCCTTAATCCTAACATCTTTTCTAATAATGTTATCTTTCTCTTTCCAGGCTTCTTCTGCTGGCAAATTTATTGGCTTTGATACTTCGCCTATCGAGCAAGGTTCACCTGTTGATTTTAGAAGGATTGTCAGCAATATAAATATTAGTTTAATTCAATCTCATGTAAAATATTTGTCGAGCTTAGGCTCAAGAATTCCCGGATACCCAGGCAATAGGTTAGCTGCGGAATATATAAAAGAGAAATTTGAAGAATATGGCCTTAGAGATGTTCACTTTGAGAGTTTTAACGTTACCGTTCCAGTTGATTATGGTGCGAAAATAACGGTTCTTGAGCCAGAAATAAGAGAAATAGTGGCTTATCCCTTGCTTCCTAACCATGTTAACCCCTCATGTACTCCTCCAGATGGCATAGAAGGTCCTCTTATTTGGGGTGGTTCGGGAAGAATTGAGGAATTTGATGGAAAAGAAGTTGAAGGGAGCATTGTTTTAATGGATTTTGATACAAGATGGTATTGGCGGAACGTAATGTTATTGGGTGGAAAGGCAGTAATATTTATAGAGCCAGAATTACCAACGTTACGCACAGATGCGCTAATGAAACAGCTACAAATTCCCATATCTATGCCTAGACTTTGGGTCTCTAGGGAAGACGGCCTATATCTCAAGAAATTAGCGCTCAGTGGTAAGAGGGTTATTGTGAATGTTAAGTCACAGATGAGATGGGAAAACGTGGAAACTTGGAACGTCGTCGGCCTTATCCCAGGAACAGAACCTGAGCTTGAGAATGATGGAATGATAATCTCCGCCTATTATGATTCATACTCAATTGTACCCTCATTGGCGCCGGGCGCAACTGAAGCGCTTGGAATAGCTTCGCTCCTTGAACTAGCAAGATACATGGCTGCAAATCCTCCTAGGAGGCCGGTCTTATTTGTAGCATTTTCCGGTCATAGCTTTGCTTTAGCTGGCGGCAGAGAATTTGTTTGGAAACATTTTGATGAAGTAGGACTAAAATATAAAGTGTTATTCCAGATGGCTTTTTCAACGGAGTCGGAAGATATTGCGGTCTCATATTGGGGAGACTTCTATAAGCTGCATTTAGCAATGCCCGGCTTCGACCTCAGATTTAAATGGTTAAGCGTAACAATCTTCAAGAAGATTCTCACATACTATGAACCTGCCACTGGAAGAGCATTAATAAGGGGGATTAATAGGGAATTTCGCATTTATGACAGCTACTATGTTGCTACAACAACAGCTGAACCAGGAAGCATGGTGTTTGGCGGCGTAATGGAACCTCCGCGCTATCCATTAGTCTTCGAGGCTGAAGCATTTTCGCTTGCGGGCGGACTTAGTGTTGTCATTAGAACTACAAATTGTCTGTTAGCTCAAGTCTTTACTCCGCATGATAAATTTGAGCTATTAAACTTCGAGAAACTTATTCCTCAGGTTGAATGTACTTTCTGCATACTTTACGCTTTCTCTATGGAAGATATACTTTCGCCAGGTTTAGCGTTATATCCCACAACCATGGCACCTGGCTACGGCTTTGCATCTCTCACAATATCTGTCATTAAATATAATATAACTACAGGATGGTACGAACCGGTTCCTTACGCGCTTGTCTATCTATCTACACCGATGACCCACCTCGTTCAATCCCCTAATATAGTCCTACTCACAGATGATAAAGGAGAGGTGGTTTTTAGAGGTATTCGCCCCTCAGCGCCGCCTGCGGCAAATCAGCCATTTGTACAATTGCAATATCATGTCAGCGGCTTCGTAATTAATTACACTACCGGCGCTGTCGAATGGGCTGATGAGTATGGCGGTTATGGTCCACCACGTCCATACTTATTTATTTCAACCATATACCGGCCGGATACTCAAGTATGGGTTAGAGTCTTTAAAGTGTCCTCAATATCTTTACATGGTCTCGTAGATCCACGATCCGCGGAGGAATTTACAGCTGCGGGATTCTCCTTCCAAGTTCTGAATTTCCTAACGCATACTCCGCTGGTCTCGCCTCTTTCAATCGGGCCTCTAATGGCTGATAGAATGGATGCGATATTATTTCTACCCTCGGAAACACCCCTTGAGATACTTTTCTCCCTTAAAGGATCATTGGTTGGAATTTTAGCAAATATAACTAGAGAGAACCCTGAAGGCAAGGGGTACGTCTTAAGGAGCGGAGAACATTTACGCCTATATAACACTCCGTTCCACATAGTATCTAATCTATACTTTCTCGTAGAGGGGCGGCTTGATAAGGCCCGAAAGTTCCATGCTTATAGCCCGAGAGCTGAGCTATACTTAGAGCTAGCCACGAAAGATTTTAGAGATGCGTTAGACGCCTTTAAGAATAAATCATATAGCATGGCATATGCAAAGATTAGTTCCGCATGGTCTCACCTAATCACAGCCTATGGTTCTACAGTATCATTCTACTTTGATATAATGAATACAACTGTATTCATCTTTCTGATAATATTACCTTGCGCCATTCTACTTGAACGCCTGCTCGTCAATACTATTGGAATAAAAAGACTAATGGCAACTCTACTAATTTATTCAGCATGCGCCCTTTCAGTGGCCCTAATTCACCCAGGCTTCCATTTAGTCACCAATATATACGTAATAGTTGTAGCCTTCACAATAGTAGCTATCGCCATACCTGTATTGGGAATAATATTTGGCGTATTTGCATCATTTCTTGGAGAGCTCAAAAAGAAGATTCTGGGATTACATTTTGCTGAGATAAGCCGTATGAGTGCAGCAGCTCTGGCTTTCTCTTTGGGAGTGCAAAATATGAGAAGGAGAAAGTTTAGATCTGCGCTGACAATAATCTCGATCTCTGTTATAACATTCTCACTTGTAGCTTTCACCTCTGTAGCTTGGACGACCGCCGTTAGAACTACGCATAAGCCAGCTCAAACATTATATAATGGGCTCCTCATTAAACATCCTCTAGCGGTAGGAGGCATCTTCAGAAGTTTACCTGAAATGACATACGATTATTTGAGGTCATCGTATGCAGACAAATTTATAATTTGCGCAAGGGCATGGCTGCATCCACCACAGCAGCAGCTTCGTATCTCACCAGTAGTTGTAGTTCAAGGTTTTCTAGGCCTTGAGGCAGAGGAGGACGAAATTACAGGAATAAGCCGTGCATTAATTGCTGAGCCACGAAACCGTTGGTTTGTTCAAGGCGAATATTATTCCTGCATTATCCCACAATATATGAGTGCTGCGCTAGGCAAGAAGATAGGTGATGTCATAAATGTGTGGGGTCTAAATCTAACAATAGTGGGAATCTTCGATGACAAGCTCCTTATGACAATAGTAGACTTAGATCAACTGCCTATAACTCCTATAGACTACTCAGCGTCATCTGGTGGACAAATAGAAGTGCGTCTTCAAGCCACAAATGTCGTAATTATTCCCTTGAAGCTTGCGCTCGACCTTGGCGGCTCTATTGTAAATATTGCTATGGTTCCCAGAGGCGGAGATATTCAGCAGATTGTTACATTTGCAAGAACAATAGCTATTCAAATGAATGTATTTATTATTGTCGGGTTAGGGGGAGTAGTAGCCTACTACTATTCAATACCCGCATTTGCCTTCGCGGGCTTTGAAACAATACTAATTCCGCTTGCCATAGGAGGCTTTACTATTCTGAATGTTATGCTTGGATCATTATATGAGAGGACAAAAGATATATCCATCTATAGCGTAGTAGGCCTATCTCCTCTACATGTAGGAAGCATGTTCCTAGCAGAAATAGTTTTAGTGGCTATTATAAGCGCCACAATAGGCTATCTCTCTGGAATAATTTGTGTTTGGGTAATAGATGTTCTTGGCCTTAGACCGGAGGGCTTTTACCCGAGCTTCGTCTCTGCATATGTACTCTTATCCATAAGTGTTTCGCTTGCAACAGTTATAGCCTCAGCAATGTATCCGGTTAGAAAGGCTGCGAGTACTGTAACTCCATCCGTCGAGAGAGGTTGGAGGCCACCAACTAAGCCAGTAGGTGACAAATGGATTATACCGATGCCATTCTCCGTTACTACTGACGAAGAGGTCAACGGCATAATGGCATTCATCTATGAATACTTGGACATTCATAAAACGGAAAGAGCCGGCGTCTTCATGACGAGAGGAGTATCCTTTAAGAGGACCGGGCTACTGGCTAAATCTATTGAGTCAATAGTGCAGTTGGCGCCTTGGGATGCAGGGTTAGTTCAAGTGTTTCGAGTAACGGCTGAATATATGCCTTCAGAGAACAGATTTATATTCAGTGTCTATCTAGAGAGGCTTGAAGGATACCGATATGCGTGGGAAACCGCCAACTACCTACTGCTAGACGATCTGAGACAACAAATGTTAATCTGGAAAGCACTCACACCGCAAGAAAAGATGCAATATATAGAGGAAGGTAAGAAATTAGCTTTTATTGAAGAGAAAAATATTCAATTTGGTGGTGAGAAGAGATGAGTGTGGAGGTAGAAGAATTTAAGCCTTGCATAACATGGAGAACAATGATGGCGTTAATTGTGGGAGCTTTAGTAATAGCTCCCGCTATAATATATTCGCAGCTCACGATCGGAGGCAGCCTAGGCCTAGTATCATCTTGGCTCATAGTTTTGTTATGGGCGGAGTTAGCGAGACTTATGGGCAACCCCTTAACTCGACAAGAGGTTTTAATACTGCAGAACTTCTCATTTGTAGCTTTATGGGCGGCTGCACTATTTATTCTCCCCGGGACATGGGCAGGAATATATGGTTTAATCTGGAGGATATATTTTGTGAATAGCCCCGTCATATATGAGTTTGGTTTAGAGAGAGAAATCCCATGGTGGTTTGCTCCCCCAAAAAGTTCCCCATTAGTACTAGGTTACATTAGATCCCTCTTTCATGTAGATCTACTTGTGCCGCTAGTAATCTTGCTGGCGGTAACCATCCTAAGCTGGCTAATGAATATATCACTGGGCTTTCTCTGCTATCAAATATTTGTAGCTAGGCAGAGACTCGACTATCCGCTGCAGGCGGCAACAGCTATTGGTGTCATATCAATTGCGGAGCATGGCCCAACTTATAAACCATTTATGGTGGCTGCTGCATTAGGAGCCATCTTCGGTCTTCCGGGTCCGCTTCTCGGCTCCATTACAGGAGGGGTTCTAGGAGGAGCATTAGGTGGAATGCAAGCGATCTCCTTAAATGTTGCATTAGAACAAGTTATGCCTGGCGCATCCTTTGGCATACTTATTGATGTTTTCGCATTGGTAGCTGGTTTACTCCTTGATCCTAAAGTGGTGTTGGCCATGGCTATACCTGCATATGCAGCTTATCTTGTCGGAAATCATCTTTTAGTTAGATTTGGAATATGGCCTAGTGGAGGATTAGAGATGGGCGCCTGGATGCCCGGAGCAAGTGAGGGATACTGTATTTGGTGGTCTCAGATCAGGTTCTGGACAAGCGTGCAGTTCGGCCTATCTATAGTTGGTGCAATAGCCCCATTCATTGTCTTCAGAAAAACCATTATAGATGGTCTCAAATCACTGCGTAGTCTTGGCGTAGATGAAAGAAGGGAAGGATTGATATCATTGAAATGGATAATTATAACATATATAGTTTCTTCATCAGCAATAGTTGCTATAACATCATGGATCACGCCTGAGTTCCCATGGTATTTAAATGCTTTATTCACAATAGGCTGGTCCTTTATGGCGACCCTCGTAGCTTCAGCTTCGGCTGGTCTAACAAGCAGCGCCTTCAATATACCGTACTTTAAGCAAGCGGTTATTTCACTTGCCGGAGTAAAGCCAAACTTAAATTTATGGTTCGCCCCTCTTGAACTAATGAATACTGGTGGCGCTGGCTGGGTTGGGAACTTTAGAATGGCGAGAATGTGTAGGATTCGATTAACAGAATATGTCTTAGCATACTTCATTTCATTTGTTTTAGGAGTGATCTCCGGGCTAATATTTGCTTCAATATTCTGGGGTATTGCCCCAATACCTTCCGGAGCTTATCCTCACTCAATGATAAGCTGGACCAACCAAGCATATTGGCAGCTCCTGTTCCTCAAATGGTTTGAAAGAGGAATTGTTCTTAAGCCAGATATAATAATGTTCTCAATTATTACAGGTATAGCCCTCTACGCGTTACTCGCATGGAGAAACATGGCAATACTATACTACGCAATAATAGTAGGCATAAGTCTTCCAGGAGGTTATGGAGTAGCTGGCAGTGGAGCTGAAATGTATGACGCGCTGCCCATGCTTCTTCTCGGATCTATAATTGGAAAGTACATCCTTGCAAAGAAAGCAAGCCAGTCTTGGGGGGTTGGAAAATACGCTATAGCTTCAGGCCTAAGCGCTGGCTATAGCATAATGGGAACTATCTCAGCAGCATTCTCGCTAATATTAAAGGCGCAATGGGTACTGCCATACTAAAACAACTTTACCTAGCGGAAAACTTATTTAATGCGGTTGGATAAAAATGTTTAAGTGTCTATGTCCCAGCGGGGGCCGCTTTACGTGAGGAATTATCCCCAACCACGTGGCTTTTTAACCTTTTTATCCCTTCTCTTATTCCTAGGGATAGCTATATTTCCTATAAACACTAGATGTGAGGAAGGATCCCTTGTAATATGCGGCAAAGTTGTGGATGCTATAAGTGGCCGACCAATACCAAATGCCACCGTCCTTATATGGGATATTATAGGATGTTCAGAGCCTAAGATTGGCGCTGGAATATATATTACGGATTCTGACGGCTGCTATCTAGCCAGTTCCCCATACCTAAGGGTTGGCAGAAAATACTATATATATGCTTATGTGGGCGATCCTATAAGGGGCAAATTTATATATGCGCCGTCTACAAGAAAAGTAGTTACCCTCTATGAAGAAAATAGTTTTGTAAATGTTTCCTTCAAGTTGATTCCAGCCGGAACCATCTTCTTAACAGATGATTTCTGGTACATTGAGAGCGTTATTCAACCACATCAGTTTTCCGTCGGCGTTATAGTTACCGACCCCCTAGTAGAGAGATATAATGCTACATATTTAAGCCGATATGGATTTGGACGCCTCTCTCCCGATACATATTTTTTGTACCTTAACAGTAGAACTATTATAGTTCCAGCCAATACGAAGGTTTACCTTAACGTTACTGCCTTCTTCTATAGCGCCGAGCGTGGCTTCTTTGAGAGGAGCTTTATAATAGATGATGGTGGCAAGGGCTTCTTTCTCAGCCAAGGAGAAAGCGTTAATGTGAGTCTCGCATGGTTCTCTCTACATGCGAGCTTCCCCATAATTCAAAATTACGTGTCAAAGACCCTCTCAGAGATAGAAAAAGCTCGAGGAGAGGGATTTGACGTCTGGAATGAGCGGGAAAAATTGAAAGAGGCATTATCGCTTTTAGAGGAAGCGTACCTACATCTCACTAAACATAATTATGCTAACTGCTGGCTCTCACTGCGTAGGGCACTTAGCTTAATTGAATCGATATATAGGAGCCTTGACTTTATGCGTAGAAGAGCCTATGAGAATGCCATATATTTACCAGCATTTTTTGCAATCTATTCTGTTTCGCTTGGATTATTCCTTTCTGAGAGCGAAAAGAAAAAGGTAATCTTAAGTTTTTGTATGTACTCAGCAATTTTAGCATCGCTATTTATTGTATATCCTGGAATGCAAAGAGCAGTGGCAGGAGAACGCATCTTAACCTTCTTGAGCTTCTCCATACTGTCAATACTTATTGTTTCTATAATGATTTTCTGGGCTCCAAAGGTTTGGAAGGAGTCGAGCTTGGAAGGACGCGTGTCTATTAGAAGCGCTATTGCAACAATTTTCTCTATAGCTAAGCGACAGGTGAAGCGTCGAAGAATTCGGTGCGGCCTAACATTAATCTCAATAATGCTTCTGGTAATGGCCTTTACAGCTTTCACTTCGTTTGGAAGTGTTTACGGAATTTTATCAAAAACCATGCCTGCCAATGTTATGGCTGTCGGAATATTTGTTGAGCGTTCACCTGAAGATAGGAGCGTTCTAATCCCATTGTCTGAATCAGACATAAAAATGCTGGAGGATCTGAAAGCGCAGATGATTGCACCTAAAGTTGAAAATATGCCGAGCCTTAACCCTATAGCTCAAATAAGCATAGGGAATAAGGTAAAGGATATCTATGGCGTGATAGGCTTCCTATTCCAAACAGAACAACAATACACAAATATTTATTCGACCATGATAGACTTTAAACTTGACCCTGAGGATAGGAGCGGCATAATTTTAAGCTACAACCTTGGAAAAAATTTAGGAATTAAAACTGGAGACCGGCTGAATATCACTTTTGGAGGCATATTTAGCAGAGAGGTTGTTGTAAGAGGGTTCTTTGAGGGTGAGGGTCTCAGACAAAAGGTTGATTTTAATGGAAGGCCTATTATGCCAATGCGCTTAGTTAAAAGAGATGAAAAGATCTTAATAGAATACTGTGACCCAGACGATGTTATTTTAATGGATTGGCGGGAGGCACTTGCAATCCAAGAAAGTTTGCTGGCACTCCTAGGAGTTCATGCACCGCAGATAGCGGTAATTTCCAGAATCATTTTCACGCCGCAGTCATGGGATGACTTATCTTCACTCATAAGCATACTATCTTTCGCAATGGAGTGTACCGTCTTTGTGGCTAAAGGCAGCGAAATAACAAAATACTATCTTGGCTTCCGTTTTGAGGTTAAAGGCGTTACAGAAATAATCTTTTCAATGATTATGGTCACATTAAATGTAGGTCTAGTAATGTTGACCGCAGTATATGAGCGGAGACATGAAATCAGGGTTCTCTCAACAGTTGGTTTAAACCCAACCCATATAAGCTTCTTATTTTTAGCTGAAGCAATAGTAATAGCGATTATTGGAGGGGGAGCTGGCTATCTGTTTGGCTTAGGCTTCTATAGGCTTATGATCTTTTTGGGTCAAGAATTAATGGTTCATCCTAAAATTGAGTGGTGGTGGAGCCTGATGGGCTTATTACTTTCAATATGCGTTTCACTAATTGCCGCAATTAGACCGGCGGCGCTCGCAGTTAAACTTTACACGCCATCTCTAATTAAGCGCTTAAGGATCAGTGAGGAAGAAAGGGTTAAACGGGAGCTTAAAATTTTCAAGGCTTTTGAGGAGCGAGAATATGTGCTACCAGTTAGAGTGTTGAAGAGTGAAATCGATTTCTTCATGGGCTACCTAATTGATAAGCTTAAGGAACGAGAAACGAGGATTCTTGAGGAGGGCACGCAAGATATTTTTGAGGAGCCTGAAAAAATCACGCCGAGTGGGCAGGTCGTGAGAAGCCTGAGTTTCAAGTATGTTTGTGTTGAAGGGGGGCTGAGATTTACAACTGAGAATACTGTCGAATGCTCTATGTTCCTAGATAGAGATTACTATATAGTTAAGGTTATATGTAAGCCTTTAGAACCTGGAATGCCCGAGGAAATCCTAAATAGAGGCGTTAACTTAGTTCATAATATACTAATAAATTGGGCTAAAGATAGAAAAAGAATTGTGGGGCGTTTCTAAACAAATATTCTTTCTCCCGAAAGCCTTACAATTGGTATTGGGCGGCGATTTATCAGAGCACTGTAGAAGGAGAGATGTTCTGCGAAGGTTCTTATTGATGAGAGGGAGGAAAGATAAAGTTTTCCTCTCGGAGTCTTCCAAGTGAGGTGCAAGCGTGGGTCTTTCTCCTTTAACAAGAGACTCCAGCTACCATAAATCTCATCAAACTCCTCTAATGAATTATAATCGGAAGACATTGTTAATGCTATAGCAACAAAAGCTTTTCTAATGTTTCTCCAAGATATTCTTTCAGGCTCATGTCTATCAAGAAGAATTATACTGCATTCAGCCTCGTTTTCATTACGTTTGATTTCGCCACGTAAGGGATGCTCGCCAAAGCATGCTCCAGGGAATATTATTCCCAAATAAACTCCATCTAAATCCATGGATAGTCTATCACCTATCTTAAACGTGTAGGGCAAATCAACTCTCTCCCCATTACATAGCACCTGTAAATCTTTTGGCGCCCCTGAAAGGGTAAACGTTGCCTTTAAACACTTTGCCTCGAAAACCCCATCTTTAATGATGTCTAGTGATGGGTGTCTGTCTCCTCCTAAAAAAGAAAAATTCACGATGGCTAGCACATGAGGTCCGTCTTGCACAGTAAATATGTTCGCAGAAGCAAAGTCAAAGTCATCTTTTATGAATCGGAAGCGGATAAAGCAGCCTGGAGGATTTAGTTTTCCCAAATAATCTTTCCGAAGCCAGTATGCGATTAGCGGGCGGCTCTGATTCCAAAGAGTTGACCAGTTACAGGTTCCAAGTGAAAAGAATCTGTCTAGCCAAGTTGTGCCCTGCTGAGGGAATACTCTGACAGGCTGATCTACGGGCAGCCAATCAATCTGATAGCCAGGTGACCAAGAGCCTGGTACAGTAAACATCCTGAAGAGCTCTCTATGCTGAATCGAGATGAGATGTGCCTCTAAAAACTTGGGGATTAATTCATCTGGACAGCAATAATCATGTACGGCAACCATGCCCGCCCCAAGCGTTTGAGGGATATTTACCCCCTCATAGAATTTAAGCGCCCCTTTAGTTGCCTTCTGAAGTATTAGTTGCACGGTGCTATTTTCACGAAGATCATCCACATAGCATCGGCTCATAGGACCTGAGATTTGACGGGTTGGCGCATGCCAGTGCTTAACGACATGCAGCCATGCTCTTCTATGAATCTTCTCGATTATAGACCGCGACTGCTCATCTCTTATAAACATTAGCATTCTAGTTAGATTCGTTATTGTCACATTAACTGTGTATGTTGGACTATTAAATTCGGAGAAACTGCCGCTCTCATCTATTGTAGCAGCAAGCCTCTTAAGTCTATTCGTAGCGTAGGTCCATAAGTCTTTTAGTTCGAAGTTCTCTGCTGTGGCGAGAACAACAAATGTTCCCATTACAGCTATGTTAGTGTAATGTGTGGTAACGTTCCTCCTCTCTATAGATCTAGCAGCATTTTCAATTGCGCGTCTAATATCCTCCCTCAAGCTGGGGGGCAAGTTTTCTCCATGACGGATCTCTATAATCAGCAGCGTGGAGCCGATGAAATCAGCCCAGTTCCAATCGGGGGGTTTCATTTGCGAAAGAGGCTCCTCTAAAAAGTATGGCCAAATTCCATATGTGGAGCTTTTTGGATCCGTGTCTTGAGCGCTAATTACACGTCTCAAAATTCTCTCAGCTCTACTCTTTCTCTCCGCTTCCCTGCTCTCTAACAAGTAAAGCGCATACTCCGCGGACTCTCGAAAGGGATGAACTAGTCCTCCACGCACTGTAGTATGGATTGTTCCCTTTGTCGGAATGAACTCGTGAACTAGCAAGTCGACATCAGGATCAAACCTTTTGTCTCCAGCAGCTAAAGCAGCGCTCAGCAATAAATCGTTAAAGGACCTCCCCTCCATAACTATCCTCTCAAAACAGGAAAGAAATTATTCTCTTTATAAGATTTTTCCATGAAGGATTCAACGGGAGAGTTCCTATTCTTTTAGGGTGAAATATCCGACTAACGGTGATTGACGAAACCTTTATGTCATTCTACTCCAAAGACTACTAGAACATACTTAACGAAGAGATTACTCTGTCAAACAGATAGATTGATCCAACCTTGTATTTGGTTTGTAAATAAACACTCTTCAGAGTTAAAAAATAAAATAGAGACGAGGTTCTGAGCTATGTAGTTTTAGGTAGACTTACATAGCTCTGAGGGTTCATCAGCCTTAGCTTTCTTTCGGATTCATTAGGCTCCTTCATCGACCTTCCCCCAGCACCCTTTCTTAAAGATGATTTCTTGAGGAGAGCTTTGTTAAGTCCATTTTTATCCATCCAATCTCCGAGTTGAAGCCATCCTCTTTAGAAGTATGAGACCTTTCCATCCCATAGATTTATTACGCTCTACGTCTATTTTATTTTGAAACTGTCGACATCGGCATTAATTAATATTTGTAGTCTAAATGATCTAGCATGTTATTTTCGGATGCAGCCTTGTAAAAGGTTAGTATAGAGATTAAGCTTGAAGCGAAAGCAAACCCTGGACCTGGCAATCCATAGCCTTTAACTATCGAGTCTCCTCTAACCTCCTTCCGCCCAGGTAAGCCTCCTCTTCTAAATCCCCGATCTAACATATATTCAAGCTGCCTTAGACCAATTCTAAGATACTTCTGATCTCCTGTGAGCTCATAAGCATAAGCTAGGGATTCGAGGAAATGTGGTGTTGGGCTTCTATGTTGTAACGATGGAAGTTCCTTGTAGTATAGAATCCCACCACGCATAATGGCATTCTCTATTAAATCGTCAAGAACTTCAACTATTACTTTTTTAACTCTTTCATCCCCAGTTATCCAATAATAGCGCATGAGGGAATTCAATGCTATAGTTATCATAAAGGGGACTCTCACCTGCGTATGGCTTGTATAGGGAGCGAGAAAAGTGCCGAATTTTTCCTTCCATTGCAGGAAACTTTCAACTATTTCTTTAGCTATATCTAGATAACGTTTCTCGTAAGTTTCTTGATAAAGAGATAATAAGGACAGAAGTGCCCATCCGGTATCTCTTGCTTGAAAGTAACCCAGCCTTTGATAGGCAGGGGAACGTAGATGTCTTATTATATTTTCTCCAATGGCTAAGGCTTTTTCCAGCGCCTCCCTCTTTCCAGTGAAGTGATAGAAATCGAGAAGGCCTTGAACCCATTCATGTGAGATTGTAACTCCGCCAGTCGCATGTCTAGCGCTATGAATTATCTGACCCCCTTCACGCAGTGGATTTTCGCTAAAATGACAGAAATCCACGTCGATCCAGTGCTGTGCAGCTGCTTCAGCTAGCGCCCTAAACCTCCTCTCGCCAGTTCGCGCATATTGTATGAAAAGAGCGTGGGGAGGATCATATTCATTGTTGCACCACACTATGTCACCACGTCCCCTTCCTTGCTCAGTATATCCAGCTTCGGGCCCGTCGCCGAAACTGAGCATACCTAAACCTTTTGAGCGGTTATCTATCATATCTATTAGAAGAAGTTCAAGTCGGTTGCATATTTTCTTCACAAAAACCCTTTCTTGCCAAACATTTGATTTTTCATACCAGCTTTCCGGTATTATTGGTTGATCTGGAAGCTGAAATTGTAAGCTGCGTGAGGAAATCTCCTCTAGATCAGCGTCTGGCTTATGAAAATTAAGCATTATTTTATGCGTTTTAGCAACGCCCTGCAATATTCCAATCGGCTTCTCTACAGATGGATATAATAGGACGGTGATGCCATGTGAATTAACTTTGAGAGCCTTTGGAAAGTTTTGATGAGCCTGATAAATACTTACTGCGAGACCTGATTCTTCGTCCATAAAGTCTGCCCAAAAATCTCCATAAAAGCATTCCTCGTCATGTTCATTAGATTGCCATAGAATAGTCTCGGCGTTTATAAGCTTCTCTAAAGCTTTAGTGCTATGCTCTATTCTCGTCTGATAGTACCCTTCTCCTATGGCTAAACGCGGTGTCCCCTTTGGCTCTTTGCTAATATGGAGACCTATCTCTTTTATAATAACTTCTGGGACTCTCTCTCTATTAATGAATTGGTATTCAACTTCAACGTATGGCTTTCCGGCATAAGCTATTATGCGTGTGCGGTAATCAAAAAGCGTGCGGCCACTTTCATCCCTATGCTTGCCATGCGCGGAGACCACAGCTCTTAGGGGGCCTTCCTCATCTACAGTTATTTCAGCTTCGTCTCTAGAAGTAGTATAATAGCTTCCATCATCGCTAATAATATAGAACCCTGAAGTAAATCCAGGCCCCCATAACCTCCGTCCCTCAAAGATAACTTCACGAAATATATCAAAACCTTTCTTTTGAACGTTTAGAATTAATGGCCCGGTATTAATGGTTACGCCTTCCGTAGATTTTATTACTTGAACGCAAATCTCTGGTGGCGATACCGCGACCCCTTCTTTATATATGATTGCTCGAATCTTTTTCGATTTATTTCCGGGCAAGTCGACCTGAAAATGAACTAAAAGCCATTTTATGCTTCCATCATCCCATTTAGCTGTTATATATTTTTGCGAGAAAAGGAACTTTTCTCCATCTAAAATCTGAAGTTGTTCGGGGTCAACTAATAGACCTTTAGGAAAGGGTATGGCGACGCTTACAGGCTCCGCCTTTCGGTCAAACTTAGAAAGCTTCTCAAAGTATAGTTCTATTTCTCCTAGAATGGATTTTGTAGAATATTTACTGGTCATTTTAATGCCCTCTCATACCTTTCCTTTTAATTTGCATGGCTCATATATTTCTTTTGCTTTCTTAAAACATCTATGATATAGATATAAATAATTATGGAAATTAGTCATTGTTTCAATCAGAATATTAAGTTCCTTGCAGCTATATACCACTCTACTAAAGAAGATGTAAAATAGAGAAGACCAAAAACAAAAAATTAATAAAGGTTTAGGATACTAATATCCTTGTGATATTTAATGTTTCAAAGATTGTTTACAAAAATCGCCCTGACGCTAATGCTACTTTTAATTCTACTTGAGTCTTGCTCTATTATCAGCCTAGCTTACTCTGAAAGCATAAGTGTATATGTAAATGTTTTTGATGCGAAATCGCAAGCCCCAGTTCGAGGTGCAACAATTATTATAGTTGATGTTTCCCGCGACATGGTCACTACAACCTTTACTGATGAAAATGGCAAATGCTTTTTCACCGGGATTTTCGGCAGAACCTACTATCTCTACATTTATAAAGGAGATTTTAACGCTAAGAGAATCGAGTATGCGCCTACTAAAAAAGTTATTTCTATAAAGTCTTTTGAGCCTATTGCCATAGATGTTTTCTTAGCTCCTGGGGCAATAATAGAGATCGGAGGCAAATTGTATTTAGTGGAGCTTCCGAGCCCGGAAGAGCGCGCTATGGAAATAAGCGTTGTAGTCAGAGCTTCTTGCCCATATGAATTTCTTCAAGAATACGGTAGGAGTAAGGACACCTACTATTTAGGCTTGAGTGAGAAAATAGCTATTGTTCCCGCCGAAATCCCAGTTGATCTCAAGATCAGAACGTCAGTCATAGTGATTGAGGAGAGAGGCCTAAAGTATGTTTATAAAGAGTTCTATGTGACAGACTTAGATGGCTCCTCATTTATTCTTTCTCAGAGCGACGTTAAATACATTTCAGTCTCCCTCTACAGTTTAAGGAGGAGCCTGGAGGATGTTAAAAGTAAGTATGAAAGCACGTCTTTGCAGGTTAGCGAAGCCCAGAAATATGGATTTATGACATTTGAGGAGAGGAGAATATTGGGTCTCGATGCATATCAGAAGATTCTTGATGCTGAAAGAATCTTGCATTATGTGCAGGACGATAGTTCATTTGAAAAAGCCTGGTTTCTTCTTCGTGAAGCCTTTGGTAAAATTGAATATGTTTCTGGAATGGTAGCACAGAAATTCATAATAAGTGTGACAAATACCGCTTATATCTCGGCTATTATGGCTTTATTCAGCGTTGTTTTAGCATTCTTCTTTTTTGAAAGCGAGAGAAGGAAGATAATTTCATGCTTTTTCTTCTATGTTCTCCTTACGTTAATATTATATTTGACGTACCCTGGTGCTCATATTTTAATTGAGAAAAATCTGTTAGTTTTTATATGGTCTTCTATTCCATCTTTTGCATGCTTTCTCTTTATTGTTTTTGGATTGCCACGTATATGGAGAGAGAGGAGCGTTGAGGGCGAGGTTCTATGGAGGAGCGCTATCTCCATAATATTTTCTATGGGCAAACGTCAAATAAAACGAAAGAAGATTCGTGGTTTCTTCACAATTTTATCGATATGTATCCTTATTTTATGCTTCACTTCGCTAACATCTTTTGGAACAGCTTTTGGAGTGATCTCTGAGAAAATAAACGCCATGCCCCCCTCAGAGGGGATCTTAGTAAAACGCGGAGCTGGTGGGATCTCAATAGGTTATGGCGACGTATCCTTAATTTCGTCAAGAATTGCACCAATATTTAATGTTTCTCTGAGATTGAAGAGCCCGATAAGCTTGAATCCTATAGCTCGCTTAAGAAATCTTATATTGGGTAAAGAGGCGCCCATTTTCGGCGTCCTAGCAATCTCGCCTATGAATGAATCAACATATAGTAGGTTAGAGGAAATAATTGAGGAAGGGTTCTGGTTAAGTGAGAACGAAATTGGAGAGGTTCTCATAAGCGGTGATATGGCGAGGGCTCTTGGAGTCGGGGTTGGTGACAGCATAACTATTGAAATTTTAGGAACTGATATTACAGCTAACCTCGTCATTAAGGGATTAATAAATGGACAGCGGTATGATGGTCTTCTAGATATAGATGGGAAGAGGTTCGGGCCATATCGTTTACTGCAAAACGGCGAAGTCAGACCATGCAACAACACAGAAATCATGATATTAAACCTAAATACAGCTAAATTCCTGCAAAGCAAGATTGATGAAAGTAGGAGCGGAGTAGTTTTGGTAATACCAACGGAAATAGTCTTCCGATTTGCTGATGATGTTAATCTTGAAGAAGCTGTAAAGAATCTTGTGCAGTTCTTTAACTATGACGTTTTCGTCTCTCGCGGAAATACTATTGTACATTATCATATTGGCGTTTACATAGAGATGAAAGGTGTTGTTGAGTTATTAATCCCCCTCATCATGGTTATATTGAATACTATGATGGTTATGATTAACAGCGCATATGAGAGAAGCAAAGAAATCAGGGTTCTGTCAACTCTTGGTCTCAATCCAACGCATATAGGGTTAACTTTTGTAGCTGAAGCCATAGTTCTCGGCATGGTGGGTGGGAGTATAGGATATGTGGCTGGATTAGGCTTCTTCAGGACAATGTTGCTCTTCGGCCATGATCTAATGGTTAGAGAAAAGCTTGAATGGTGGTGGAGTGCTCTGGGCTTTGCTTTAGCTATCCTTGTTTCGCTAATTTCTGCGGCGAGACCAGCAGCTATGGTAGTCAATACTTATACTCCCTCTAAAGTAAGGAGGGTTAAAGTGACAAGAGAAGAAAAAGTTAAGCGTAGAGAGGAGATATTTAGGGCTTATCAGGCTAGAGAATTTAGCATGCCGTTAAAAGTGGCATTAAATGAAAAAGACTTTTTTGTGGACTTCTTTGTAGATTCGCTAAAGGAATTAAGTGCAGGATATATTGAGAGGGTTGAAAATATTGAGGAAATGCCAGAAATTGAGAATGTTAAGAAAGAAATCGTGAAAGTAATTAAATTTGATTACTATGCTGGTACTGATTTAAGTAGGGGAACAAGGAATAGACTGGTCATGGTAAAAAGTCCGGTAGAGAACTATTATAGGGTTAAATTAATCTCTGAGCCGCTGGTCGCTGGTGCACCGGAAACCGTTGTTGAAAGAACTACAGATTTTATACAAGGCATAATTTTAAGATGGATAAAAAACAAGAAGAGAATAATAGTGGGCGCTTAAAACCTTGTAATTTCAAATTTAAATGTCGAAAGATTTATTTTCCAATGTCCTAATTAATTTTCTATAATTTTCACGTGGGGAAATATGATGAAGGAGAGAGAGGAGGAAATCGAGAATCTTTTATCAAGTTTCCGTAACCCTCCTCCGGGACATGGAGTTATTCATTGGTGGATTCTTAGTGGAGACTTATCGGAGAAGAAAATATCTGAGGAGATAAATCAAATAAGTGATCTTGGGATATCATCTGTTCTATTGGCAGCAGGACATGGGGTTAACCCTAGATATCTTTCAGACGCCTGGTTTAATATAATCAAGCTTATAGTTGATCGAGCTCGTGAGAAAGGTTTGCTTGTTTGGATAGCGGACGAAGGAGGTTATCCAAGCGGGTTTGCAGGCGATACGTTTAACGTTAAGTATCCTGAATTGCGAATGAAGGCTCTCCTTGTTAGCGAAAAAATAAATGTTCAGGGCGGACAAACTCTAGAAATGGACCTTTCAGAAAATACTGTTGGCGCCATAGCGGTTAACCTATCCAATGAGACAGCTATGCCGCTCGACATTAGTTCAGGTAAGATTAAATGGGTTGCGCCGGAAGGGAGCTGGCAAGTATGGTTAATAAAGCATCATTTCTGCACTTCGCCTACAAGGTATGTTCATCATCCTCAAGGAGCTAAGGATACAACGTACTCCTTATGCGACTACCTTAACCCTAAGGCTATTTCCGCATTTTTGCATGAGGTTCATGAGAAGTATAAAGCCTATATTGGGTCAGAGTTTGGGAAGAGTGTTTTGGGCTTTTTTGGTGATGAGCCAGACTACTCTATACCTGGAATCCCTTGGACAGAAAATATTTTTGAAGAGTTCATGAAGAGAAAGGGGTACGATGTTAGGCCATTTATACCATTCTTCTTTCTTAAGCAGATTCCTGAGGAAGCTAAGCGTGCAAGAGCCGATTACTGGGATGTGTGGTCCAATATTTTCAGTAACGTTTTCTTTAGGCTTCAATTTGAATGGTGTGAAAAGAATGGTATCATGTATACCGTGCATTTAAATCATGAAGACAACATGAAAATACTTGTTCGCACTGAAGGCGACTTCTTTAGGTGTATGCGGTATACTCATGTGCCAGCTATAGATGCTATTTGGCGTCAGATATGGATGGATAAGGTGGCTGACTTTCCTAAGCTGGCTTCTTCCGTCGCTCATATCTTTGGTAGGCGTTTTGTGCTCAGCGAGAGCTTTGCCGTATATGGTATAGGTTTATCCTTAGAGCAAGCTAAATGGGTTATAGATCATCAGCTTGTTCGTGGAGTTAATCTCATTCTAACAGAGATCTTTTCACCTAAGCGCTTTACTTTTACTAATCCACAGTTTATTCATTTTCCAGCGCTCATAAAATATGTGAATCGCCTTTCATTTCTGTTGTCCCTAGGTCAGCCATGTGCCCAAATCGCTTTATACTATCCCTCGAGGGATCTCTGGATGGGCAATGAGGACGCTGACAGAAAGGTTTGGAGGGTTGCGCAACAACTGTTAGAGAATCAGCGAGACTTCGATTTTGTGGATGAAGAATCCCTCTTAACAGTGCTCAAAATCGATAATGGAGGATTTAGAAATCTTAGTGGGCAAACTTATCGAGCTGTGATTATTCCACAAGTGAGCGTGCTCTCTCGGAAGCTAATAGAACGGCTGAAAGAATTTGCGGAGTCAGGCGGACGTGTTATATTTCTCGGCTATAAGCCGTTTATGGTGGTTGGCGACTCATTTATGACTGCGGAGAGAAGCGTGGATCTTAGTTGGGCTATTTGTCTACCAGATGAAGATGTTACACCTCACTTGCTTAAAATCTTGCCAGAGCCTGATGTCCTACTGGATCGCTTCATTCCATCAGTAAAATATCTGCATCGTCGTTGGTTTGATGTGGATATATTTTTCTTCTTTAATGAGGGGGCGGAAAAAGTGCGCTGTAAAGCCATAGTTAGCGGAAGTGGTTCTCTGCAGGTTTGGGACGCTGAGTCAGGACGAAATATTTCATTAGATGGGCGTCCAGCAGGAAATGGCAAAGTAGAATTCATGTTAAATCTGGAACCGTATGAGACAAAGCTTATTTTAATTGGCCCCTCACTGCCTAAGGCGGATGCTCAGGAAATCCCACTTGAACCGTTAGGCACTCTTCTAGACTTATCTGATAACTGGCTAATAGAGATCAACGGGGAAAAACGTTTCTCTAACCTTAAATGCTGGTCAGATTTAGGATATCCAACGTATAGTGGTGCGGTTCTCTACAGAAAGGAGTTTTATCTTCCGCTAGAAAGAATTCCTGAGGGGACTCGCCTGTTCCTAGAATGCAGGAATGTGCGCTACTCGGCAAGAGTGTGGTTGAATGGCGTTTATTTAGGTGAAAGGGCTTGGAAGCCCTTCCGCTGGGAGATCACTAAAGCCCTAAGGCCAGGCATAAACCTCCTTGAAATTGAGGTGCGCAACACACCTGCGGCTGAGTTTGCAGGGGATCTGCGCAAGATTGAGGTGTTGAAGCATGAGTCTTCAAAAAGGGGTGATCAGATGGCTGTCTTCCTGAGTTACCTGCAAATCTTTCTAAAGTTTGATGTTGAGATGGTTCCTTCAGGGCTGCTTCCACCTGTTGAGATAATTGCCTATGGGGAAAGCGGGAGGTAAGCGCGACCTAAAAGGTATATTTACTGTAGAACAGTCCAATCGCTGTCAGTGATTGGATTTATGGGCTGCGAAAATTTTTTAAGTCCCTAATCTAATTATTTTTTGGGAGATTTTAAGGAGAGAGAAGTGAATGTCTAGCGAGAAAGTTGAGTTAGTTAAGGGTTTAACTGTAAGGGCGCTTGTTGTTGGCGTTGCTTTAAGCATCTTCTTAACAGTTGCATATGTTATCGGCTCATATACGATAAGCCACCACTTCAGCGGATACGATTACGTTGTAGGCTCATGGGACTCACCATCCATATTCAACTTCTTCTGGCCTGTCGGCCTATGGACAATCCTACTCCTAACATTAGTCACATCACCACTACCCAGAAGGCTCAGGCTAACAAAGCAGGAGCTAACAGTAATCCTAACAATGTGCATCATGACAATAGCACTAACAACATGCTGGAGCGAAGTTGCATACGGCATGGCTACTAGAAGCACGATGGGCGGCGGCGCCGTTTGGACTGTCGGCGGCCAAGACAACATATTGATCAAGTGGTATTGCTTCTGGTGGAGCCGTGTTGATGCCTACCCAGTTGAGCCGCACCTATATGTTAATGGCGGCTGGATTGGTAGGCCTATAAACGTTGTTCTGCCATGCCCACTACACCTATATGCGCCGGCAATAATATGGCATGCAGCCCAAATGATAACCCTAGGCCTACTCTGCATATTCATGGCAGCCATCCTTAGAAGACAGTTCATAGACATA
>Ga0209394_1000682_pt1 | contig 24639 bp, 23 predicted proteins | sample JNZ201metaG_FD_184122 | JGI IMG/M metagenome (GOLD analysis project Ga0209394, IMG submission 184122) | Hot spring microbial communities from Jinze hot spring, China to study Microbial Dark Matter (Phase II) - JNZ 20120812A (SPAdes) (version 3) ... | reverse complement strand
TTTACTTTAGAATAAATGGGTTTTTAGAGATAGGGGAAGGCCGCGGATAACTTTATCTCTCTATAAGTGGGTATTTTTATATATGGTGCGCTTGGATCCCTTAGATCCATGGCATTACAGGTTCTACAGCAGGCATATTAGGACAGCCGCCGAGTGCCCACATTGTGGCCATGGGCTCACTGAGGCAGATATAGAAAGCGGAAAATGCCCCTCATGCAAAAAGCCGCTGAGACAAGAAAATACACCTACTAGCGGAAAAATAAATGGGCCAACATAATAGCTGACCCTAAAGTTAAGGCACGCAGCTGCGCATTACACCCTAATTTCCTCATAATTGAGAAGCGGAAAATTCTCTGAGTGGAATGTTCACAAAACACCTTCACATATACTTAGAATGGTTAATTTCCTATGATGGCTCGGATACTTGTGAATAACACTATTACGAGATCTAGTTTACTAATATCAGATGCTGTTATAAATGAGAGAGAAGTATAAGTGGAAGTCGAACCGCTAGTGACATCATTTCTATAATCGCAGGTAAAGAGGTAATTCGGATGGAATCGATTTGGTCAAATCACAGAATATAATTATAGAAGAAAAGTCTAGATGAAGCAAAAATATAATTGAGAGTTATAGCAATCATTAGGTCGTATAACTAGAACCTATGCATAATTAAAGGCTTAGATATTTTCAATTGTAAAGTTTATAATTTAAGATACGAGACTTTACTTTTGATATGAGAAGAGCCCATTTAGAGTTATATCGAGGCATTGCCGTTAAATATGACCAAATAAATATTGTGGTTTCCAGAATAAAAAATAATGGGCTTCGAGGAGACGAAGGTTTCTGGAAATTTGTTGGATGGCGCTTAAGGGAGCATATAGATGATCTTTTCCATAAGCAAGATTTAACAAAGAGAGACACTAGAGAGGGCTATCCTGAGTTTCCGGCTATCGCATTTGCTGATGAGCTTGGAGCTTACTATTATGCTCTTCACCATAACTATAAGCCAGGCTACGTACCACTTGTAATTAGGGCTCGTTTAGATATCCAAAAGAAGTATATATACATTGACGGCAGAGACTTCTTATACACTGTATTCGGGTTATGGGATAAGAAAGACCTTGTTAAAATATACGGTGTTGAAAAGGCATATTATATGGTTTCAGAGGTTCTTAAGAAAGTTTATGGCAGTAAAGTTCTCAAATACTTTGAGAGAACACTACAAGTGCAAGATTCTGACTATAGAATTGCTATGTGCGATTTGGCCGTACATGATCTAGACATAGTTTTGGCGCATGCTTGCAATAAAATAGTAATAAGAGGCCGTTACAATGTGACTTTTAGGGCTGCATTCTTCGTAGAAGCACCAATAAAACCTGAAGAGATAGTGGAAATATTTGAACCAGACCCGTGCAAATTTGACTTCACGCCAGATATTGACCTGTATACATGGCTTTAAAACGTTTTAAACATATACAGGAAATTTATTATTTTAGAGTCTTGGAAAGAATGTTTCGATTTCCGTAAGTATTGATATTATTGACTGCTTCATACTATTTATAGAGGGATCAATAAGATTCATTAGAAATTATACTTTCTCGCTAAATATAGTACTTTGATACGCTCTCTATAAATCTTTAAGTCAGAGCTCTATCAATTTTCTTAATCCTAGTTTCCTTTCTCAAAAATATAAGGAACATCAACTTCCTTGTCAATTATTTTGGAAAAAGGCTGTTTGCTGCGGGCTTTTTAACATACCTATAAGCTTGGTAAGGTGCAACGGAGGACCCCAACCTCCCAGTAACCTAAGTCTTCCATCTTTTTCCTTAAAAGCGCTCTAATCTCTAATTTTATAACCCTCTAAATCCATAACTAACCCTTTGCTTAAAATACCCTAATCGTTTTCATATTTTATCCTTTATGGAAGAATGCTCAAAAATCATACAACTATTGAAAAGTCATCTCTGGGAGTAATGTCTTTGTTAGTTTAAAAAAACTTGCGGGTAATATGAAGCTTTCTTAAAAGTTATGATGAAAAATCTTATTAAAGGATCTCCTTTTAGGAGAGATAGAAGATGGTGATTTTAAACATAGCTTAGTTAAGAGGTATTATGATGAGATATTTTATCCCTGAATGGGATGATAGGGTAGATCCAAACTATGACTTTATTAATGAAAAACATTCAGATAGGCATAATTATGATCCCTATAGCGATCATTATATGTGGGAAATTTTTGGTTTAGAGAGTGTTCCATTTGATGGTGTTTTAGTTTCAAGGGTTAAGGTAGAAGAAGATAAAGTCAAGAAAAGTAAAATCCAAGAATTAGGTATTCATAGGTTTCTTAGACTTCCATCAAGTTTTCCGATCTTAGGTGATTGTGGAGCATTCGGCTATGTAGATGATCTTATTCCAAGATATGATCCAATCGAGATCTTAGAGTACTATCAGAAGCTCGGCTTTAACATCGGTGTGACAGTAGACCATTTAGTTGTACCAAAATATGCAGAGCAAAAAGATTTCCGGATGAAAATAACTTATGAAAACGGGCTAAAAGCGTTTTACGAATGGAAAAAACGATATGCTAAGGATTTTCTGTTATTATGTGCAGTTCAAGGGTGGGATATTCAAGATTACATTAAAATGATAAAGAATTATCAAAGTCACGGCATAGAAAACTTTGGAATAGGAGGACTTGCCAGAAAATCTACTGCTTTCATCATTAGCTTGGTCAATAAGATTATTGAAGAAATAAAAAATTCCGGTAAAGTACCAAATCAAATGCATTTCTTTGGAGTAGCACGTGTCTCATTGTTTCCGCATTTTAAAAGACTCGAGGATTTTGGTATAGAGATCACTTTTGACTCCGCAAGCTTCTTACGAAAAGCTTGGCTCTCTGCACGAAGCAATTATATAACTTTGGATGGAAGAGGATACGCTGCCATAAGGGTACCTCAAATAGGTAAAAATTTAGGATTAAAGGGAAAGAAAGAAATAAGCGGAGCCGTTAACTACATTGAGCTGAAGCGATTAGAGCAAGAATGCCTGCAAAAGATAAGGCTATATGACAAAGGACAGTGCAATATAGAATCAGTAATGTTATCTCTGGAGAGTTTCGATAAGGCTATAAAGCAGAATAAATTTTTGACGCTTAAAAAGTACTATCTAGAAACTTTAAAAGATGCTCCTTGGAAGAAATGTAGTTGCCCTATTTGTCGAGAAATAGGGGTCGAAATAATTATTTTCAGGGGAAATAACAGGAATAGAAGACGGGGCTTCCATAATGTTTGGGTCTTCTATCAAATTTTGAAAAACCCGTCATATTGGACCGCGAAACCCCGCATCCTGCAGCTCCCAGAGATAGATTTAACAAACCTAAAAAAAGGGGAGAAAGTTTTAGTTATCACAGCGTGCACAAAAGAGAAGCTCGGATATACTCCAAAAGTGAAAGCACTTGCTAAAGATATGTATAGAGGCTTATTATTTAGATTGGTAAAGAAGTTCTGTGAAGTGAATAATTTTGATTACGTTATAATAAGCGCAAAATATGGGCTTTTGTTTCCTGAGGAGGAAATTGAGGGTTATGAAAAGGTTTTGAGAACGAAAGAAGATGTTGAGGTTATCCGCCCAATAGTTGAGGAACGTTTAAGAAAAGTCTTGGATAAATATGAAAAAGTGGTGGTTATTGCTGGTGCTAATTATCTGAAGACCTTGGAGAGAGTTATAGACGATAGGTTCTATCAGGTTAAAGGTCAGGGTTATGGTGATATTTGTAGCAAGGTTAGAAAAGCGCTGGATTCTGTTTTGGCGAAGAAAATCCATGAATTTATTTATATTTCTGGCAATAAATAAATTATGGGTTTGATGGAGACAGAAAATAGGTGGCTCTTGAAAGTCGCTAGGATAAATAAAATCTCAGAATTTTTAGAAAGATTAAGCCCGGAAGATATTCTTGATATTTTACATCTCTTTCGCATTTATTACGCTCAACACTATAAGCATCTTTCGAATGAGACCTTCTTAAAATTTAAAAATAAGCTTGAACAGCTGCCGGATAGTGGAGGTATTTACCTGGTACTCATTGTAGATTATCTTGGAGATGCGATTTTATATATAGGACGAACTAGTGGAAAATCAAAGACAAGCGGTTTAAGATTTAGACTACAAGACCATGCTAAGCTCCTAGGAAAAACACCGCTAACAATTTTTATTCCTAACTGGTGGATCAAAAAGATTTATGCGATCCCTCTAAATGATAAGGTTAAGGCAAAGGAGTTAGAAGACGCTTTATGGGCTTTCTTAGTGAAGAATACTGATAACCAGTCACAATTTCACTCGCTAAGCGAGCTAGAATGTAAAATTTTTGATTTAATATCCGCACATGGATTGCCTACAGCAAGCATGATAACTGTGGAGCTTCAGCCAGATAAAAAGTTAAGAAGCCCCTTTATTCTAAAATGTCCTCCAGCAGGTTACCCTAAAAATCTAATTAGTGCGAGGTGATTTTTACTTGAGTTTAACTTTGAGGGAGTTGCAGAAAAAAGTAGATGAGTGGATTCAACAATTTGAGGAAGGTTACTGGCCCCCTCTTGCTATGTTTACAAGCTTAGTTGAGGAAATCGGTGAATTAGGAAGGGAGATTAATAACATTGAGCGATACAAGATAAAACGAGAAGAGTCAGCGTCAAAAATAGAGGAGGAGGTTGGAGACACCCTATTTAGTCTTATCTGTATCGCAAATTACTTCAAAATAAACATGGAGGAAGCCTTGTTGAAGACTCTAGAGAAGTATTCAAAAAGGGACTTAAAACGATGGACCCTCAAAAAGTGTTAATCGATTTTTAGTTCTCACTACATATGGCTTTAATCCTTTTAATCAGTTGATATGCATTATGAATTTTTCTTAACTGGTTATAGTAATTTTGCATTCCCTTTTTGCCATATAAAATTATTGCCCCCCTATACTTACTACATACTGGACAATCACAATTTATGTCTTCATATGCTTTGTTGATGTTTATTCTCGTACCGACCACCGTCATAATTTCTTTCATTGCCCCAGAAATACTAGCAGTTGAAGAATCAATGGAATTAATTAAATTCTTCACTTTACTTATTACAAGGGGATTTGAAACAGCAAATAAATGAAGTTTAGGTTTATCTCCAATTATACTCCTGACTAAACGGACACGTTTCACTATTTCTTCTGGCTTGAGACCTACTAAAGACCCTAATGCATAATAAGATGCATTTAATTTTGCTAAAGATTCGCAACAATAAGCCAGACTTTCTTCGTCCCATCCTTGAATAACATATACTACGCATAAACTATGTTTTCTTAATCGCAACCAATTATGAACTATTTTCGCGTTTAAGATGTTTTGTTCAAGAAGGCACCATTTCTCTTCTTCAGATAATGTCTTATTTCTACCGACAAAAGGTATATCTGAGTGAGCAACGAGATCTACCCTTAACCACTCAGCTAACACTAACAATTCCTCTGGTGTATTAGGTCTAAGGTTTTTATTAGCTATAAAGTCTTCATAACTTCCAGAATCAAGAAAAATCGTCCCGTTAAATTCCAGTAGCTCGTGAAGACCGCACAAAATGGCACGTTCAAGCAGTTTTTCTTGTTTTAAAAGTGCTATAGATACAACTATCCCATCAATTTTTAGCCACTTCCAAAAAGGAGGATCTGGTGGTGCTGGACTCCAGCTTAGAAAAATCTTCATTCAGAATCCTCTAATATTTTTCCGTAATATTTTGCAATTAAATTGCGGACTGATTCAGCATCGAGTATTTTACATCCCTCCTTTAAACCCATCTCGATAGCGATTCCACAGTATTTTAAAATCTCACCAACATTTCCCTTCGATAGTAAACAAATTTCTTTTATAGCATCCTTCGTGAATGGATATATGTCTAATGGATTAAAATTATAACCGCTTAAATCCTTAATATGCATCCTATATCGCTCTAAATAGCTTGCTATCAGCTTTATTGCGTCATCTTCTCCCAAAGGCTCTAAAAAAATGACATTTGAGGAAAAACGTCGGACTAATGCTGCGTTTTCTTCATATATTGTCTCCCAACCATGTGGTGTACATGCGATTATGAGACTGAAATTTGATGCGTTAAGATCAATAAGATGTCTGAGAGCATTATACAACCGACGCTTTTGAAGTTGCACGAGTGAGTTGATTTCCTCAAATTCATCTATTAATATGCAAATTAACTTAAAGCCCGAACTCCGTAGAAATTTTAGCAATGCAGAAAAAGCATTTAGCGCCTCCTCTTCATGCTCAATGCTTGTAGCAACACGTAAATGACGTCTCTCCTCGAGAGTTAAAGTATTTGCAGTAAGCCAGCGCCATGCCTCCAACGATTTATTGTCGTCATTTAAGTTTGCTAGAGCGGTTACGAAGTCGTGGTAAACAATAGTTTCCTTTAGCTTTCTTTCATCAACTTTTCTAGCTAAGCTCTTTAATTTGTCGTAGCCTATGCTACTAACGAACCTTCTATATATGCTTATGAAGTCGGGACCAGGATGATGTACATAAGCTCCTAGCCCCCCATTGATATTCTGATTTATTTGCGAAGCAAGATATCTTAGCAAGTGGGTCTTACCGGATCCGTAAGGACCAACTAGAACCATATGTATGGGACGACCTGTCCTTACTACTTTATTAAGCTGCCAAAGAATGTGATTAAGGGCTCTTTGATTGGCACCAAAAATTTCAGGTTGCTCTTCGGGTATCGGAACTATGGGGAATGGATTCTCTATAAGAAAATAATTCTCATATAAATTTTCTTTTTCCATTTACTTCCACCTCAAACGTAAATAGCATTTTCTATAAAATGATGGGTTAATCTTCTTTTCCGCGAATGGAATAAAATCGTATCCCATTCCCTCAAAATACAGGTCAGTGGGAAGACCTGACTTCACTAATTTATCGAGCATTCTTAAAAAATCATCCAAGGATAACCTCAATTCTTGACATACAATTGTTGCAATTTTATCAACTCTAACAAAAAAGTTGGGACAACCCCATTGTACATTTTTACTCAGCTTTAGATAAGCATTTCTGAGTACTGAATAAAATTCGGCTAATTCTGGAAGTTCCTTTGCTGAGAGAAACACTTTTTCGTCTATGAAACAAATATTATCGCATGTATATTGCAGAAGTCTTAGTATCATTTCTATAGCCACCTCAGTTAAATTTGTCAATTTCTTTAGCTCATCAATGCTGACACTTTTTTGGGAAATAATGTTCTTAATGGTAAAATAAGGTGGATATTCATTTAATACCTCATCAAGTTTAGCTCGATCATCTCTATTATATGCTTCGAAGAAAATGTTACCTAAATTTGTTGAATAGAATAAGTTACCATCACGCTTAATAAGTTTCATCTCTTCAGCTTGCCGCAATAATTCGACAGCTCTATCTCTGCTGACCATCATTGCTTTCTCAACATCTTCTATGCTAACTCCATGAAAAGTTCGTGCTAAGCGAATAACATCTACTAATCTGCCTAAAGTGAAAGGTCTCAAATCGTTTTCCTCCTATTTTTCATACAAATATGAAATTGCATGGCATAACTTATAAGACTTTTCATGAAAAACATACATTAGGTGAAAAATATGAAAAATCAGCAAATACTTGGATCGGCAAAAATCGGAACCCGAGGTCAAGTAACCATTCCAAAAAGAGCTAGAGAAGAATTTTCACTTAAAAGCGGAGATATTGTGCTCTTCATAAAAGAAGGAGAAAAATTGGTCATAATAAAAGAAATTTTATAAAAAATGTTTACTGGTAGAATAAATGGAGACACTTTTAAGAACTTTAAAAGAAAGACGAATATGTATTGTTGTTGACTCTCAATTAACTCATGGTAGAGGAATATTTCGCTCATTACCTCTTTTATTGGAAATTACGAGATTAACGAACTATACTTTAATCTCTGTCTATAAGAACATTGAGCCATTACTTAAGTTACCGTTTTATGAAATTAATTATTCTCATGTAGATCAAAGCATCGATCTTTATGACAAAAAATTAGACATACTCCTTATATACGCATTACAGCGACATGAAATAGAACAAAAGGTTGTCACGAGATGTTTATCTTATTCTCAACCTAAAATACTCGTCCTGGATACCCCTAGTTTTAATACTTTTTCAGGTAAAAACTTATCAGCTCTCTTGGCGGTTATACCGATAAAATACCAGAATATTTGGTTTAGTTATTGGAAATCAAGGCCACCAGTTGATGGTACTTGGAATTTTGCTTTTCACAAGCTTGCTAATGAAGTGGGATACAAAGGTAGACTAGAATACTTGTTCGATACGAAGTACGCGCAGCATGAGAAATTTTGGTCGTGGCTAATGCATTTATTTCAAGAATTAAGAGAACCTGAGAAATGGAGAAGTTTACTTAGACTATGGATAGAAAGCGAAAAGATTATAGATGTATTAGTCAATAATTTGAAGAGGATAAGAGATTTTTATAAAGTGAGGAATAATGGCTTCTGAATATAAAGATATATTGGATTTTAATGTTACCTTGGGTTCTTTAAGGAGTCTCTTGGACGTAATTTTTAATGAAGAGCATATTGATGTAGACTTTCTAAGGAGAAAGGTGGCAATAAATAAATTCGATCTCATAAGTGATTCATTGGGTTTCCTTAAGAAATTAAGGATAATTGATTTAGAAAGAGGTTTTATAGTCCCCAAAATTACGTATGGAGAATTAAACTTAATCAGGGCAGTTATCTTAAATAGCTTAATGAAAAGTGAGGATCAGTATGTTCACTACTTGTCATCTTTTATTGACCAATTTTTATCGTCAAAAAAATATTATGAAAAACGGGATGTTTGGAAAATGCTGACCACTGTAAGATCAAAAGAAGGTGTTGGATCATCCCAAGAAGAATTACGATTTAAACTTAACCAATTAGTTAGACTTTTGATGGAGATCGGCTTAGCTGTTAAATTTAGGAAAATTCTCATTCCCATAATTGATCCGTCCCTTATAATCGAAATACTAACGCGTATGAAAAAAACTAGTGGAAGTATACATGAGATAACGAACAACATTGGAACTGATTATTTGCCATGTTGTGATGTTCATGGAAAACCTTACGATTGTTTCTCTAGGGCTCTGGAATCCTTAGAAAAGATGGGCTTCGTGAAGCTAGGTTATAGATCAGATGCTGGAATGGACGTTATTATCGGTGGAAAAAGATGCAATTTTATGGAGGTCTTATCATGAAAATTGATTGTTTTTGTATAGATGATATAGAAAAAGTATTTACACTAGATGTATATCAAAAAGATGAAATAACTTTTAAATTAACTCATCTGCCATTAGACGAAATTTACGTTAAGTCACCTGGGGTAAAAGTTCACGAGTTAAAGAGAGAGCAAGAAATCATTAATATGATTTTATCTGATAAGCCAGTAGGTGGACCGCGCATCTTTATAATCGTAGGGGACACTGGTACTGGTAAATCAGAAGAGTGTAGGCTTATTGTAGAAACTGCCAAAGATACCGGGCGATTTGTTGTTGAATATAAACCAAAAAGCCTATTGGCATTCGGTCCTTTAGCCTTTGTTGGAAAGGAGGAAATAATATATGATCTTTTAAAAGACTCTGGAAAATATGGAACTATTCTCGAAATTCTTCTTCCCGCTTGCAAACTATTAATTGAGCAGCAAGGATATGGAAATCTTTGGCGTGAGTTAGAGAGTAAAATTAAGGATGGGATAAAAAGAAGACTTATTGAAACAATACAGTCTGCTGAAAAATTGCGTGAAAAACCCGAGATTGAAATAAAACCATTTATGCTTGTTGAGAGTGAAGATTTTAAGCCATTTATTCAATTTGAAAGAGAAAGGCTGGCAAAATTTCTTAATGAACGATTAGCTAGCGTGTTAATTGCGATTTCCACAAGTTCCTCTTCGATCACTGGTCTTCTAAAACGGAAAATAGAGGAAGCTCAAAAACAAAACAAACGATACTTGTTAGTAATGGATGATATAGTATTAGTGGGCGAGATTTTCAACGACATACTAAATATGATTAGTGACATCGGACAAAGTAACCTTAGTTGTGACATCATATTTGGTATAACTCGAGGACGATACGCTGATTTATCTAAAATCTTGGATACTCTAAGCGACAGAGCATATGAAATTCAAATGACAAATACTAATCTTCTTTATCAAAACGCATCATGGCTTCTGTCCGAACAATCGGCAATCGAGTTAATTAAAAGATATTTAAAGAGTGTTAAAGATAGGAATCGATGTAATATGTGTAAACAAAGATTTTGTGAACAAATAAGCTCAAGAGATCTTTTTCCGTTCACTGAAGACTTCTTACATAATTTCTATAGTGTTTTTCGCGATCTAGCAGAGAAGAAAGCAATAGCACTAACTCCAAGATTTCTCTTAGCAACTCTTAAGAATTCTCTTATTTATTTTCTTGAAAAAGAAAAGAGTCCGGCAAATAGGATATGTGAAGAGTGGGAGAATGTTGAAGGTTTTATAGATCCAGCAAGAATATGGTTACGCGAAGGAGCCACACCTTTGATGAAGGCGTTTATTCGTACATGTTACTTTTATGGTAAGGTCTTCAAAGAAAAGGGAACAGAAACGATAAAAGTTAAAAAATCAATAATCGACTTTTTTGACTTCGACTTAACAGAGGCCCAGAATTATATTAACATCGTTCAAGAAGGCGATGAGTTGATAATTTCACGAGAAAAAACAATACTAGTAGGAAAAAGTAGAAAAGAGGAACCGCAGTCTCCCGACATTGATGCAATATTAAATGAAATAAGCAGATGGATGGATTCACCGAACTCTCCATTAGCTTACACTTTAGAGATTAGAAGTGGATTTAATGTGCTTTTGAAAGAACTTTTTAAAGATAACCTTCGAATAATAAAGAACCCTGGACGCCGAAGCGCAAAGGGAGCATATCTAGAATGGAACCATAGAAGAGACGAAGCTTTTCCATTCTCCATTGGATATGGCCGAGAAAAAAATGAAATAAAACTTTTACCAAGCACTTTATTAGGCAAGGAAAAATTGTCTCTTACACTATATGTTGATAAGGAAGATCTATTGAATTTAGTGAAATTAGGCTTTAATCTAGAAGAAAATGAGGTAGTATCAAACTTTGTTAGTAAGCATCCTGAGCTGATCATGATAGGTCAAAAATGTGCTGACATAACCTTCTCACAAGTTACCGAAGAATTTTTACAATGGATTTTGGCTTCTCTTATAGCGCTAAGCCAAATATATTTTGTATCATCATTTGAACTTTCATTTGACATCAACAATTTATATGAAATTACTAAAGAAATCTTATCTAAGAGACCTAAGGATCCAAAAGAATTAAGCCAAGTTGTAGCAATAGCTTTCTCCCTTTTTACCACTCGTGATTCTATAATGGACTATACTCTGGTTAAGAATCAGCTATCTAAAATCAAAGATAGAGATCTCATTTCAATAATTTTGAGTTTTGAGCCTGAGAAAGTTGAATCACTTAGTAAAGCATTGAGCATAGTTTCGAAGGTGAGGAACATTATTTCTAGCGAGCTAAGTTTTATCGATGAAAAGCGAATCGATCAGAAAGTAAGAGAATATGAAGAATATTCAAAAATTGCGAAAGATATATTGGAAAATTACCAAGACGTTAAAACAGAGCTGGAAAAATTAATCGCACTTGGTGAGCATATAATATTACCTGAAAATACAGAGCTTGAGAAATTTGTTAAGAACATTCTGCTTATAGAAAAGATTTCCAATAGGGAAAGGAGCAAGATTGAAAACATAATCTTATCTAAAAGGATAAGAAAAATTGAGCAGGATAATAAAGAAACTTTAGCTTTCCTAAAAAAAATTAAAGAAATTAGCTCAAAATCAAAAGAGGATTACTTAGAGCGTTATGACAAGTTAATGAAGGATATAGAGTCTCTTCAAAGGAAAAATGATGAGTTGATCGATCGAATACTGAAAATTTTAAGTGATTGAAATGACTATAGTCAAACAAATAGCTGCGTATAGAGCGCAAATCGAGCTAGCCAGAAAAGAGGAGAATATGAAGAGAGAAAAGAGTATATTGGAAGAAAGACAACAACAATTAACCGCGGCTTTTTGGCAATTAAAGTTTTTGGTAGAAATTGGTCAATTACCACACGATGTTAAGAGAAATATCGTTGAAAAGCTCAGCGAATTTAAAAAGCAAGGGCAAAATAAAATTCTCCAAGAAATCTTTTTCACTATTAAGGAAAAGTATAAAGATGTTCTGCTGGTATCCGGAAGAGACTTAGAGACGATAATTGAGGGAGCAAAATTGCTAGGAATATATTGTCAAAAAGTGGATTGGAAGGATCGGATCAGGTTGATTGAAATTGAAGATGAACAGACATATAAGGAAATGGTTGAACTATACAGAGAGATTGTGGATTGCAGAAATGAATGTATTAGATTAATTGATCAGAAACTCAAATTAGAGAAAGCGAGAAATATTTTCTTAAGGATTCTGAAAGAAAAGGAAATAAACCTTGCAGAATTTACCCCCGAACAAATTAATGAGATAATGGGGTCACCTCTTTGTCAATATCTTTCTATTAAACTTAGAGGTAGATAAAGATGTTGCAAAACGAGATCAAGAGAGTCTTATTAAGTCTTTCAAACGGTGCTTTACAGAAGCAAGAGTTAGAGCAAAGTTTAGGATTTTCAATTCCTGAAATCTTATTTAAAAAACAACTTGTCACTCGTCCGGATAAACGGGGTTATGTGAAACTTACAATGCGTGGAGAAAGTGCTCTAAGCTTCTTAGAGTCAGTAAGAGAAATGAGCACATTAGAGGTGGATCTTGAGCGCACTTTAACTACATTAGAAAAAATGGAGGAGGAGCTAATTAACGTTGGGTTTTATGATGTTATCACTTCTCCAAATAATTTAGCTGAACAATTAGGTATATCTGAAGAGGAAGCTCGAAGACGACTTAATGAATTGTCCAGAAGAATGTATGTGCTAAAACTTTATGATGAACAAGGAAATATTGTCGGATATAGGAGTAGGATTGCTGAAATAACACGTTTAATAAGCTGTCTAAAACAGAGATTTTCTGAAGATGACGTATACGAAGCACCTAACCTGGTCAGTTCTGTTAAATTGCGTATTAAAGATAGATATGTGGCCAGGAGATCGAAACCAGTAGAAGATTTAATGGCGACGTTAGAAGGCTACGTTATAGAAAAGTTTAAGCAATCATGGGATACCGTAAAGAGCATTATATTCAATTGGCTAGAATATGCAGGTATAGAAAGAGTCAGTGACTTTCAAAAAAGAGCAACTCTTGAAATCTTTAACATACTTCAAAGATTGTATGTAAAGGATCTGGAAAGAGACTCCATAGCTCTAGTCGCAGAAACTGGTGCTGGAAAAACAGAAGCTTATCTCTTACCCTTCATTATACATCTTCTACTCAGGAAAATTGGCGGAGATCATTCTAAGAAGACACGTTTAATAGTCATCTATCCGAGGGTTGCATTATCCTTAAATCAGCTAGCGCGCTTTACAAAGTACTCATATCAAATAAAAATGATAAACAAGGACATAGAAATATTTGTGGGAATTGATAATGAAAGTATTCCTTATACTTATGGCAGGTTAGGTGATCAGTATAAGTATTATAAAGATTACTGGTATGTATCTAATAAAAGGGCTTATTTTAAGAGATTTTTATGTCCGGTTCTTGAAAATATTAGTGACGTTAAGTTTGAGTGTTGTAGTCAGGTATATTATGATGAAGAAGAAAACAAAGTTCTTTGTGGTGAAAACCATGAACTGCCTGTAAGACTGTTCAAAAAAGAAGTTTATGGTTCTAATCCTGACACTGACATAATTATAATGACTCCAAATACGTTAATGAGAAGGCTTTTTGAAAATGAATTTATACAATTTCTCGAGCGAACAGACATATTAGTGCTGGCTCTTGATGAGTGTCATCTTTATTCTGGTCTACCTGGAGCTAATGCTGCATTAGTCTTCCGTAGATTGCTAAGATTGATTGAAGAAATGGGAATAAGAGTAATTATTCTAGGGATATCTGCCACAATGGCTTCAGCAGAAGAATTCTTTAAGGAATTAACAGGTTTAAGGCCGCAGATTATCAAACCTGAAGAGAGTGAACTCGAGAGAAAGTCAGTTGAATACTACCTAATTATAAAACCTGAGATGGTGTCGCTTAAAAGGGCAAGATTGCACATAAGCGATCAAGAGGAAGAGGAAACCGAGGAGGAGCTAAAGCCGATTAAGCCTTTATCAACAATGATACAAACTGTAATGTGTGTTATGCATAATATGCGACGTACCCAGCTAAAAAACAAGGGACTAGGCTTTGTAGATTCCATTGATACTTTGCACAGATGGCGTCGTGCGCAACAAGACGCGGAAGATAGAAGATTATTTGAACTTAGAACAAAAAAAGATGAGCGCTGTAAAAGATGTGAAGACGGCCCTATTATTTCATGTCCCACTTTTAGAGTGGGAGAATGTTGGTGGTACGCTAAATTTGACAAGCTTTCATATCGTTTATTAGAACCAATTAAACTTGACGTCTATTATTCAGAGAAGAGAGAAGAGCTAAAGGATTTAGATTGCATATTGTCAACATCTGCTTTAGAAGTTGGATATGATGATCCAAAACTAATAGCATTCTTTCAATATAAAGCACCACGTTCCATTATATCATTTGCGCAAAGAAAGGGAAGAGTCGCTAGAAGCCCCGATGATCGACCAATTAATGTTTTGGTTTTAAGTCCCTATTCCTCTAGGGACAACTTTGTCTTTGTTAATGATGATCATTTATTAAACTCAGAATTTAATGAGATACCACTAAATTCTGAGAACTATTTCGCGCAAAACGTTCATGCTAAAGCGGCTATTGTAGACTACGTATCTTACAAAAATCCAAACGTAAAAATCACATATGAAACTTGGGTTGACAATATTCAACCTGTTATTCTTAATTTTCTTCAAATGGATAGGGATAAGATAAAGAAGTGGATTGGAAAAGTAGCATCAATTTATGACTCTAATGATAAACTTTGCGAGATGTTAATTGAGCAAGTGGAGGAGAAATTGAAACATGAACGATAAAAGATCGTTATCAAGAAGACTGGGGCTTAGAGATACAATATTTGACTATCCTTATGATATATCTATTGAAGTTCGAAAGAAAGGGGAAAGTGAAGTTAAATACTATGATCCAATACTTGCGTTGAGCGAAGCCTGTCCTGGAAATGTTACTGCTAGATTTAGCCCTAATGGTGACTTTGAATGGATTCCTATTCGTACAGCAGCCCAGAAACTAATTAACTGCGACCGAATTTTTAATTTTTGGGATGAGGGTAAGTTAATAAGCTCAAAACTGCTTCGGCCTAGAGAAAAAGATGTTTTAAATGTTTGGCATAAAGATGAGGATGAAATCTTTTTGTTGAGGATTAAAAGTATTTACTCACTTGAAAAATTCGCAAATCCTGTTGAAGGGTACAGTAATGAGTGGATATATTGCAAGCGCTGCTATTCTGTCGGTCACAGAAATGAACATAAGAATCATGAGTTTGGGAATTTAAGGGTTGACACGGAAAGCTTTCCCATTATCATTAAATACTTAGAACCCTCATTTCAGGGAAAATTGAAATCCTGTCCTACATGGTTCCAAGAAATAATTACACAGATTGAGTTTTACGATACATATAATCGGAGAATCACCTTATATGAAGGGGCTATAGGGGTTTCGGTTACGTTAAAAATGCGTGGAGAATCTTTTCATCTTCATGACCTTTATGGTTTTGAATATAAGAATAAACCAGCCGCCGTAGGTTATGAGTGCTTTACAGAAGGATTTAAGGTTTCTATTGATTCAAATAGATTAGAAAATAAACTTAAAGAGTTTTTACGAGATCCAAAAAATAAGACTACTCTTCAAAATATATACATTAAATTCATAATCCATAAGCTAGCATATATATTGATTAAAGAAGAAAAGGTATCGCCATTTGACGCGGAATTAATTGGTAAGATTCTGGTTAGCATGTTCACATTCAATATTATAGACAATTGTACGAATAGTGTCATTGAAGAAATTTTTCTTTCCAGAGTTCATCCAGTGACTAGAGAGACAATAACGAGTTTCATTAAATCAGATAGTTTCGCTAAATATAAGGAACTTGCCAGGAGGTTGCTTAAAAGCATAGAGGAAAATGAAGAATTTTTAGAGTACTTAAAGTACACTTTTATTCATTCGTTATCTCATGCTTTTCTTTTATCCTCTTGCTCATGCAGTGGAGCTGGAGAGAACGAGCTTGACGAATATATAAAAGTGCATGGAAAAACAGCCGAATTCTTCATTTATGAAAGACCGTTAAATGGCTCAACACGCATAATTGAGCGCAATTTTTTACATATGCCTGGAGAAAAGGGAACAATAGACCTACTATACTACCTTGAAAACCTCATATTATCCTGTCCTATTGGAGACGCAGAGGACTTCCTATATGGAATCATCTTTAAATTGACTAAAAATGATATAGAGACGATCAAAAATCTCTTATATAAGCTTGAAAAGCGAGAAATTTCTATTGAAGTTCTTTTGTCTGAGTTTTCAAAGATCACAAAATGCTGTATACCTACAAATGCTGTTCTTTTGGAAAAATTGCGAAAACTTTTATGCGAGTCAATAATTAGGGAAAAAAACTTGAACGAATTTAACCTTCACTTTGAAATTTATCTTCTTTATTCATACTTAAAGCAAAAAATTAAGAGAGAACCTTTTCTTGAAGAATTTCTCTGGGTTCTAGAGAACCTTGATAAGATCAATGAGAAGGAATTATATCAGTTGTCGTTGCAGGAAGGAATCAAGGAAGATCTCGTAGATACTAGAAAGTCTTTTAGTGAGCTAAGGCTGCTTAAAAATCTCATAAATGATAGAAAAATTTTCCTTGAAGAAGTACAAAAACGATATTTGAGATCGTGCGCTGACGGCTGTCCTTCATGTATAGGGATCAGCTGTAGAGAAGAAATGTGGGGTCTTTCAAAATATAGCATAAGCAGGAACTTGTTAAAAGAGATAATTCTTAGCACCATAAAAGACGACATGATTATCGTAACTTCCTTTGATAAAAATTTGCCTATATGGCAAAAAACATTAGAGAAATTAAAGAATCGTAGATTCATCTTTCTTGCAAGTTTAGATGAACATAAACAAGAGCTAAGTAAGGCCATCGAAGCAATGGTTCAAAACGGGGCGAATATACGAGACTTCCGTGTAATAAAGATGACTGATGGTAAATATTATTATGTCACATTAGTGGTGATCTAATGATTCTTTTTACAAGTACACGAGACAGTAGTGTATGTGAAATGAAAGTGTCAGACCTTCTACTAAATGTTCTCTTGGACATTATAATATCTGAAAAAAGCGGAATGAATGAACCCACATGGATAGTTTCTCCATGGATTTCAGACATCAATTTCAGCTTTATCGGTAGATCTACCTTAAGCGGTATTTTCCCTACTCCGAAAAAATCCATGAAATTAAGCGAAATTTTAAAAATGCTGTTAAATCATGGAGGAAAACTTAAAATAGTTTGCCGTCCCCCTCACGATTTAATTAGGATCGATCATCTCCGTATACTTCGCTTTCTAGAGGAAGCAAACTTTCCTCGTAAAGACTTGATAATTTATAGAGTTGTTGATGATATATTGTCTCAAAAATCTACCATAGATTTTCTGTATAGCTTGCTCCCCTACATTGAAGCGAGAGCTGTTGAATTCAGATTTAATGAGAAACTTCACGCAAAAATTTTAGTGTCAAGAAATTGTGCAATAGTAGGATCATCAAACATAACTATTAGTGGGGTATACTTTAATCTTGAATTTAATTGTTTCATGACCGATATAGAGGAAGTAGCCAAAATAAAGAGATTTTGTAGTGAAATTTGGGAGCAATCTTTTGATCCAGCAAGTTATGTTCAGCAATGTACCGATTTTAGAGCATTATTAAGCAATTTAGAATACATAAAGGACAGGTTTGATCCCGGACTTAGAGATTTATATAACGAACTCAAGACCTTAAAAGACAAAGTCACTATGATGAAAAATCAATTTTAACTATAAGTCTTTTATTATCTAATCCAAATAAATCTTAATATGAAGAATAAATCTTAAATTAGGTGATATTAGTGCCCTCAAGTAAAGAAAGAGTAGAGTTTCTTCTTCAGATGCACAAAGTGTACTGGGATAATATTTCACGTTCTGAGGACGCTTGTTGGAAGATGACAGCGACATACTCTGCTCTAATCGCTGGCCTTTCATTAAGCATCGAAACTATCGGTTACATTGGCTTTCTGGGGGTTCTCATTCCTTTTAGCTTCATGAGCATTGCCATCTCATTAAACGCAAATTTATGGTTTGTGAGAAACATTGGCCTTATTTCTAATTTGGAAAAGGAATTTTTAACAAATAAAGATTACAATTATTTGATTCCGAGAAAATGGGGTGAAGAAAGGGTTTCTTTTGTAAATAGTGAACCATGGTGGATTTTTATAATTGTTTATTTTGCTGTCTGCCTAATTATAACAGCCTTTATATTTCAAAAATTATGCCCCATGGAGCAAATTTTCATAGTTTCACTTTTTACAACATGTCTTTTTCTCACTATAATTTATGGGAAAATAATGCGGAGTAAATATGAAGAATTTAAAAAAGATGCTCCCGGTAGACGGTTAGAATAAGTCACAGCAAAACGAATTATCCTCAATAATACTTTCATTTTTCTGGTATGCTAGGAAGTCATTTTGCATCCTTTAATAAACGTTAACAGCAATTAATGGATACTTAGTTCTATATTACTTCTAAATAATAATTTAAGTACTAAGAAGCCTGATGAAGAATAAATTCGTTTTTAACCATTCTTTAGCATTCTTTTGTACCACACAAACCATGGGCCGTCTATGAAGCCAACCACATTTTTGCTTATTATTTGACCGACTATTAAAGGAGTTATTGGCATTACTCCATAGAAAGCTAATGTTACAAAGATCACGCTATCCAACGTTAAGTCTAAAATATCGCTGATGCTTGAGCGCAACCATACATAGGGATTAAGAAGAGTATCATGTTTGAATTTATACTCTCTTTTAAGGAACTTCTGCTTAAGATTAGAAAATATAAAAGCGTCTAAGTTGGAACATATAAGGAAAGATATCCAAGACGCTGCTGTTATTCTCACACTTAAACTAAAGAGTGATTGCCATGCTTCCTCAAAAGCAAAAAATGGTGCAGGACTTAAAGAATTAACCATAGCTATGAAAACAACAAGTAAAACTTGGCTTAAGAATGCTATGAATATAGACATGTGAGCACTTTTCTGGCCATAAACCTCATTCACCATATCTATGACCTGAGCAATAAAAGGATAAATGAAAACAGCTGCTGGAGCATAAAACTGATAAAATCCTAAATCAAACTCAATAACTCTTGCCGCTAAGATTTGCGAAGCTCCGAGATAAATGACGTAGAAGCCTGTTAAGGCTGCAAAACCATGTTGAGGAAATTTCTTAATTATTTGAATAGATGCGTAGGTAACTAAGGTTAGACTTATAGCCCAATATATCCAAATTAGCATATTCCATTCACTCTTAAAAACTCCTCGAACTTACGCCAGATCTTTGGATGACAATATATCTCAGATGCATTGTTGTCATAAGAAACTTCTATCTTCGGCTCTTCATCCAACACGATATAATCTACGTTTTTCTTAACAATTTTTAGCTCACCGGAGTTGGGTGTGAGAAAAGCAATGCTTTTATGATAAAGGTCTTTGTTTCTCTCGAAAAATGAATTAACTGCAGTCTCTAATTTTGAAAGCACTTTCTGAGCTATTTCTTCACTCCACCTATAACCAAATTTCTCGATCCAAGGGAAGAAAGGGCAGTCATACACTAGATTGTGTCCTCTCCATTGAAAGCTCCAAAGCTCCTCCGGTTCAAGACCGAGAGGAACAGACACTGTAATAAACTTTGAGTTTTTGACTTTTCGCCTCAATTGGTTTATCCTTCTGTAAAGTTCATCATGCGGTGGATCATATGGTTTATAAAAAGAGCAAGGTATTAGAATCAAATACCTAACTTTACTTATCCTATATTCATTTGAGATGAACCATAACCAATCCTTTATCGGAGATTCATTTATCTTTTTTAAAACAATTTCTGGATCAGGCATAAATAAGTTGGGATTGAGTCTAGGATTCAACTTTAACGAATATTCGAGCGTGATCTTCATCATTCCACCCTGCCAATTAAAAGATCTTCATAAACTCTTCTCATGTGAAAAATTGCAGCCGCTGTCCTCTCGTCTAACTCGCATCGACAAACTCCGCATCTAGGACACTTGAGCCAACCACATTTAGCGCATAATTTTCCCTCATCAGCATAGAACTTCCCGCCACAACCAAAGCAATAAACCCACGGATTTACAAAAAATTTTAGAAAATTCTCAATAATCCCAGCTAATGTAAGATGTTTCTCCCCACACTTCTTTTTAGCCCTCTCTAAAATTTCCTTACTAATTGTTGTAGTTAATTTATCTTTAGGATCCAATGTTGTTTTCATACATATGAATACGTATTAACAAGTATTTAAACTTATATAACATAAAGTGATCCATAGCTTGAAGCAAGAGAAATTTATTCGGCAAGGGTATATGAACTAACGATTCGCACTAGGGGACTTGGCTACACATACTAAGTGAGGGGGTCTGAAGACTTAAACTTGGACGTCTTTCTATCCCATCTCTATGATCATTATTCCTTGCTCGCTCTCGCACGTCTCTTTCAGCTCCTTTGCACTCCTTGAACATACTATGATTGGCTTTGCTTCTTTGCCATGGATTTTAAAGTATAGGTATCGGTAGGTTAACACTTGACCTATAGCATTATAATTGAGGTGTTCCTCAACCTCAGCAACATATGTTTCACAATTGATTTTATGTAGTAAAGCATCGGCAGTATAGTTTCCGAGCGGGTACTCTGTTTTTACAAGGTCGTAATCATGCCCATAACGGCTAAGAAAGCTCTCAAAGATCTCACGCTCTTTCCCTCTCAGGGCTACGGTTTTCGGCTCAGGTTTAAACATTGAGGACATGCACACATTTATTAGTGGGCATAGGTAGCATTTTGATCTGGATAGGTCTTTAGCGCAGTATCCCATTATCGAGATCCTGGAGAGCAGATAATCATATTTTACTGGATCATCAGGGTTTATCCTCCTCAGAAAACTCGTAGCCTCTAGAACACCGCTCCAACTCACATTTAACTTTATATGGAATGCTCTTGAGAAGACCCTACGGAGGCCCTCATCAAGTGATACCAATAGGTGTCTCTTCTCAATAAAGTTCCATAGTCCTAGGTCAGGATATGGTCTAACCATCCACCTCATAAAGAGATTTAATCTCTTAAGTGGTGAAGATGACCTTATCGGGACTAATGGTGGCCTGCCGCCACACTTATGGAAGACCTTTACGAGACTTAAGATGACAGCCTCCATAGGCTCCTTTAGATGAGATGAGCCCTCATAAATATCCTTCACGATGCTTCTGAGCGAACCATACTTACTAATTATCCTCCTGAAAACTCCGAGAAGGTTAATTAGGTTTTCGATTTTAATGAACCTATGTGTAAAGCCCTTTTTAACACCCCTACTGCTTTTCCATTGAAAATTGCTGAATATGCTTCTCGCTAACTCCTCATTACGAATTAAGTGAATAAACTTTATTTCACGCTCCTCCATCCAGGATATTAAGCCCTTTAACATAGGGTTTAGAATGTTCATAACAGGAACCTGGAAGTCTATCAGAGCACAGAATAGCGCCCAAAACTCCCTATCAACACTATCTTCCGCGGAGTAAAGCCTAACTGGACCAAGCGCAGACGCCTCCAAGTAGGTGCTTTTTAAGCGATCGTAAACTTCATCTAAAACATACATAAGATACTTATAATCGCTCTGGACATACACATTTTCTTCCATCCCTTCGCCCCACTATATAAAACCACTTCCAGAGAAACAACGCTTCCCAAGTTACATTTACTCTTTTTCGTGCCCCTCTTTCCAGTACTTTATAAGTTCGAGTATGACGTCCTCCAGGCTTCTAGGCTTTCCATTCCTCGCCTCCAGCTGCCCCCTAATCTTCACAAGCTCCTCCCTAGTGCTCTCATAAACTTGAATTGACGTCCTTTTTCCAGGCAACGTCCTCACCATCCTAATTTATTGTTTATGGAGTGAATATATTTAATGTTTTCTATGGAGAAGCGGAAGATTTAAATCTATGTATTCCATAGAATATATGAAAAACAATAAATACATGGAGATGATGGAATATGATGCCTGAAATGAAATCCGTGGATAAATTTAGCCTAAATGGGGGAGGAAGAAGCCTATTTGAGAAAGTCCTCAAATCCCTGCCCTCTGATATTAGGAGCGCCTATGAGGGGGCTCCTAGGCGTGGTAGCCGGGCGCATGAGTTGGTTAGGCTTTATACTGCGCTTTATATGCTGCGTGAGGGCTACACGGATATAAGCTTCGAGAAGGTTGTTGAGACGGGTAATGGCGAGCCGATATATGTGGATATATTCGCCAGGGACGGAGACTACAATGTTTATGTTGAGTGCGAGCGCTATCCGGCTAAGGATAAGATTGAGAGGCGCGCGGGAGCCATTAAGTCTAGGGATAACTTCGCCAAGGTTATTGTCGCGCTCCAGGACAGGTGCGGCTGGTACTCTAGGCTCCTGAGCAGGGCTGCGAACAGCATCTGGGTCGTCTGCCGAAATGGCGAGGTCATGTACCCGGGCAGCTGGGAGTCTGAGAGGAGAAGGACCCTATATATGTCTATCCATGAGGCTGCACTCATATGCGCCATAGCAGACTACAGGGAGACTGAGAAGGCTTATGGAGAGGCTAGGGCGCGGGCCGTTGAGGAGGAGGTCTTCTGGAGGCCATTGGTGGATAGGGCTCTGGCCGCGGTCCTCGGAGGCTCAAACGAGTGGGCTTTAAATGTGCCGATAAGGGGCGTGTGGCGCCAGAGGGCTGAGGAGGCTGAGAGGAGACTTCTAGAATGTAAGGCCGAGGTCTTAGGGAGGGCTATACCGGTGCTCAACGCTATTCTAGCGCTAGCCTCACCATACCAGATAGCGGTCGATGAGGATGGATCACTAAAATTCTCAATTGACTGGGAGGCATGGGAGTGGCTCGGCTGGAAGGACTACCCATGCTCCGAAAACAACGTCCACCTCAAGCTCCTAGAGAAGATACTTAGGAGGGAGCTTAGGATCGCTGCAAAGATGCTGGAGTTCGAGAGGACTGGTAGGATCTCCGAGGAGTATAAGATGGATGTATCCATGGCTAAGCTGGAGGCCCTAGCCAGGGAGATAGATGCCAGAGAAAAAACGCTTAAGCAGCTAAGGGACCTCATCAGGCAGATTAAGGAGGATGGATAGATCTTCACGCATATGCGTATCCCCACATGGCCTATGGGGCGGCGCCTATGGAATCAGATCAACTAGGCGTATTTGACAAGGAGGTAATTCAGCTAAGGGATACATTAATCAGTTTGGCTGCGGAGATAGCCGCCAAATATTCCAGCAGTGTCAGCAGTAAGAAGGTCATTGATCCGCTAATGGAGAACCTTTGTGAGCGCTGCATTATCGAGAGGCTTAAGGCTGGTTGTGGCGGGGATGAGGAGATAGATAGGGTTTGGAGGAACCTACATGAGTACGCTGTTTCGCTGCTCGTCGAGCGGCTCAAGAATGAGCTGGCGGCCAATGGCTTCCCAATAAACATATTCAGCGAGGCGGATAACCCAACAGGCAGATATGACGCACTTCTAATTGCCGATAGAAGGAGCATTCAGATACTTAATGGTGGAGGAAATATCTGCATAGAGGCGAAAACCGGGCTAAACATATCGCTGAACCAGTCAGAGAAGTACATGTGGAATGGGACAACAGTTGTTCTCGTTAGGTTTTCGTCCGGCGACGCCATAGTGTTCAGGGCCGCTGAGTGGGCTGACTTCTTGAAGGCGGCGCTAGCCGACCGCATAGAGAAAGCGAAGCGTATTCTGAATGGAAGATTTATCTTGGTTCCGGGCAGGGATTGCTATGAATGCCCAATGAAGTCGTGTAGGTTCAATAAGAGAAGTGATGGGGAGAGCGAGTCATCTAAGTCTCGAAGCGTAGAAGACCTCTTTGACAGCTTTAGGAGGAACGCCTACAAAGCTATTGAAAGAGCCATTAAGGCGGTTATGGCCGAACTAAACCAGGTGCTAAAGGATGAGACAAATCACATAACCAACTCATAAGACTCTTCAGGAGGCGATAAAATGCTGTCTCAACTCACCATTATGGAACGCAAAGCAACGGCAGAGATGAAAATTTCCCATAAAGATTTGGCTGATGGATGGTTAAGTCGATTTGAGAGCATTAATAAATTGTTAAAGAAGCTGTCGAGAAAGAGTAAAAGTGAGTGGACAAAACGCACCTATCTCTCGATAATAGCCAA
>Ga0209394_1000681_pt1 | contig 24652 bp, 31 predicted proteins | sample JNZ201metaG_FD_184122 | JGI IMG/M metagenome (GOLD analysis project Ga0209394, IMG submission 184122) | Hot spring microbial communities from Jinze hot spring, China to study Microbial Dark Matter (Phase II) - JNZ 20120812A (SPAdes) (version 3) ... | reverse complement strand
GGATACTTAGACCCCCTCCCTAGTTAAATCTCTTAAAGGGTGGGAGGGGGTGTTTTCATTTCTTCCCTTTTATCCAAAAATTCACCTGTGAATTGCTTGGAAGTGCTTCTGAAAGACGAAAAGGGCTATTCCCTATTTTTATATTTAATTCTACGTTGAAAAGTTGGGGAATATGAGGCTCGTGAGGAAGGACATGGGTAAAGTATTTGAACTCACTTCGCAGTGGTCAAGTGTGTTCAGACAACAATAGAGGCGTACAGAGGACCAGGGGACTACAAAGCATTTAGAAAGTACTTGGAGGGCAGGCTTAGAGAGAAGCTGAAACGCATAGAAGACCTGCTGGTGGAAATAGGATGTAGCTATCCGTGATTAAGCTGTGTGCTTCTACGCTAAGCCTAGATCTGCAGCCTAGGGGTATGAGATTAAGGTGGGAAGAAAGAGATGGGAAGTTAAACGTTTTCGTGAGATATGTAAACGTGAACCGTGATAGAGCTTATAAAGCCGATAAAGGGGGTCCGATGGTGAGAAGTAAACTTATGGACGAGGCTGATAGGGGAAATCAAGTAAACTGCTGAATTGCGCGTCAAATTCACTCTAAGAACTTGCTGTAGAATATCATATCCATCCTGTAAAAATGCCTTCTCAAGAAACCCTCTGGCACGAATCCAGCTTTTACGTAGAGCTTTATCGCAGGTTCTAAATTTACTGATGTTAGTAGACAGACCTTATGAGCACCCTTCTGCTTAGACCTTTCAATGTACTCTTCGAGGAGGCTGAATCCAATTCCTTTCCTCCGCCACTCCACTCTAACCCCTATAACACCAAGATGGCTGACCCCTGCTCTGACACCTCCCCTTGCAAAGCCTACAACCCGCTCCCCCTCTTTAGCAACAAGCGCTATGGCATTGGGATCCTTTAAAAACCTCATCATACTTTCCTTTACTTCACCAGATCCATACCTTCTTAGCTCCTCCTCTAAAAACTCGTCTGGCAAGACCCCCCTAAAGCTTTCCCACACCGACCTCTCACAATCCAATAACTGCTCTAAGTCCTCTACACTAGCACTCATTATTTTTGCCATTGTTATGTAGTGTTTCGAGATAAACCTATATTCTTTATGATTGGTGTAAATAGAGTGCAACTACCTGCGATTGAGTTGTATTCTGGCTTGTTCGAATAGATGAATGTCTATCTTAGGCAAGCATATCTTTATGCCTCTTCAGATGCAACTACCCATGATCATTTCAATACTTTTACTTAAGGCGTCTATAAAGGGGTGGTAAGTAGAGGGCATAGCCTAACTCAATACTTATTGCTTGGGGCTACGAGTTTAAGTTGGTGCAACTTTACTCGAAGAATAATGACAGTGGATTTCTTATTAGCCACCATAGGAATTCGTCTAAAATTCTCAATATGCTCACCATATACTTGTTGGCCAAATTTATGAAGATTTCACGGTGGTTTTTAAGAAACTTCTGTACTTCCTCCATGAACCTATAGTAGTCTTCCTTGGGAAAGCACTTGAGCCTACTGACCGCTTCTGCAATATCATTATCCCATAGGGGGAAGAACCCCGGGCAAATTAAATGCAGTACTTTCACCGCACCAACTTTGCCCAACGGGCCTTTAAATTCTTCATAGATGTGTTCAATTTCGCTTTTAAGACTGCAGAGACCCGTATTTGTTAAGTCCATCCTCCTAAATCCTTCAAGCACTTGAGAATGTCTTCGGATTAAATCCAAAGTCTCATCCTCCCAGGTCTTACGCCGACCTAAAACACGACCCATCATTCCCCACCTATACAGGAAGGGTTTCACTACAACTTCTACGTGTTCCTTCTTAATGTCGCCTAGATCTACTTCCCCCATCTTTTTTACACATTCGGCATACAACATGTTAGAGTCAGCGTACTCTTTTTCACAACGTCTAACACATTCTTCGATAACTTTGTGTTTAACATAAACATCAATTACCAATATACCACCCCTCATATAGTTAAAAGCGATAGGTATTTAAGAACTCTCAAACACGCAGAAGAACTACCATGGGACTAGAGTGCAACTACCCACAATTAAATTGTGTATTGTCTTTCACGGTTGAGGTAAAGCTTAGACCTGATAAAAAAGCTGAAAACCATGCAGAACTCATAAGTGGTTGGGTTGGCGGAGTAAAGACTTCGCCAAGGGGTGTATATTTTGGATGGTTTGGAAGAGAGGATTGAGTTTTACTGCCAACTCTATGAGAAACTGTATAGGAAGGTTTTGGAGAGGAATTCTGGAGACGTTCTAGCAGTGGTCTTGAAGGTTTTCGAGGAAGTGGCTATCCCAAAACAAAAGCAACTGCAAACACCGAAAGCGTAAAGCCTCCATATAGCTCTTTAAAATAAAAATGCCAAAGGGGTTAAATTTAGCCTCTTTGGCTTATTTTTCTACTTTAAGTTTGGCGAAGCTGTTCAATCATAGGTATATCTGGGGATCTTGGGTTAGCTATAACTTTTCTAGTTGTTGGATCTACTAAAAGGTCTAATGTTTCTAAGACTACTTGTCCTATAAGAGGCTGAGAACCTCTCACCTCTCCTATAACATCGAAATTACCAACCCTTTCTTTAATCTCTATTTTCACAACTCCATAGACTGGTTTTAGCTCTATCCTATTGTCTGCATACCTCACCCTTCTTCTATCAATCTCTATTAACCCGAGATTTTCTACAATATCAATGGGCAGTGAAGCCATAGTGGCACCAGTATCAATTAAAGCCTCAACCTCAACAGACTTTTCAGGCTTAAACACATTAGTGAACTTAACCTTCTCAACAACCTTTCCCATAACAATCACCTACCAACTAATTTTAAAAGAGCATTTATACCTTATCAAAATTCATCTTCAACGTCAAACTTCATACTAAAGCGGCATGGAAAAACTAAGCATGAATAAAGATAACAATTATTGGAACATTTGAAAATGAGTTGAACCCCATTATTGGGATTTACGACAAGAGGATTAAACACTACAAAGCCTTGCTTGAGGAGTATCAGATGATTAAAGGCTCTGCTTTATCATTGCTAAACTTGAACAACAATACTAAAGGAAGGGTCATAGCATTAATAGATGAGTTAAAGCGTTTAAAGTATAGGCTTTACGTCCTAATGGAGAAAGAGGAACATGAAGATTAAAATAAAAAACATCTATTGCCCAATCTGCCATTGGCAAACATACTTTACTGGAGAAATAATCTACGAGAGCAAAAGAACCCAAGTTATAGAGTGGAAGTGCGCCGAATGTAGTGTAATTATAAAGTCGAGGCATGATAAGCTTGGAGAAAAAATACAACCAGAGAAAAAAGAACGTAGTCATCTACTTAGATCCAGAAGTGGTTAAAGAGGCGAAAGATTTGGGATTGAACATTTCAAAGGTCTCAGAAAACGCCTTGAAAGAGGCAATAAGACGCCTTAAAGGCGAAAATCCCAAAAATATTCTCAATTCTCAGAAGTCGGATGATTCTTCATCCGTGAATTTAATATTGAAAATGTAAAGTGGGCCGGGCAGGACTTGAACCTGCGACCATCCGCGCGTCAGGCGGATATCCTAGCCAACTAGACGACCGGCCCTTAGATGAGACTAATCTATTCAGTTTTTGAACGAAGTTATAAGATTTGCGATAGTATTGTTCAGCCAGAAGCGTATGTTAAGAGCTTAGTCGTAGGTTTAATGGCGTTGGAGATTTTCAAAATATAATGATCCCTCCTCCATCTTTACTCCTTTTAATCATTTTATTTCGTAAAAGCCGCCTTTAACATTCATTGAGGACCCCCATTATTTTTCCATCCTCAGACTATGCGGTTAAGCTTTAGATGAAAGAGCCCCTCTCAACTGTGGGATCTACAATCTTCTAAAACATATGTCTGAAATGCTTTAAAAAGGGTAGTATTTTACCAGTGTAGGAGGATACGATGCGTATTTAAAAGAATATTTACATCGATTTAAGTTTTCTAGCTATGATAGGTGCTGTCGTTATCTTTGATACGGGTCCAGGTATTGAATCCGTCCCTACGACTTCTTCGATTCCAGCTTCTCTCAAGCGTCCTAATGCATTTTCAGCCAGTAAAGCATGTGTTACGCCTACGTATACTCTTCTGGCACCCTGCTTCTTAAGTATTCTAGCAGCATTAGCAGCCGTTCCACCTGTGCTTATAATATCATCTATTATCACCGCGTCTCTTCCAGAGACGTTTAAAGTTTTTTCAGCCGTCACTATTTCACCCGTATACCTATCCCTCTGCTTCTCAAGCCAATCGTAATCCGTTCCAGCGGCTTTAGCGGCAACTTCAGCCCTCTTGAGAGCAGCTTCTTCATCATCCGGCGCTACGACTAAAGGCCTCTCAACACCCTTAGCTAGGAAATACCTGATTATTTCATCCGCAGCCGTCAGATTGTATGCAGGTATGTGGTAGTAGTCTAAAACTCCTAAATTGTGGATATCAACCGTGTAAAGTTCTGAAGCCCCAGCCCTCTCAAGACTCTGTGCGAGTATCTTAGAGCTTACTGCTTCACCAGAGAGATAACGTCGATCTTGACGACTGTAGGCTAAATACGGCGCATAGACTATGAGCCTTCTAGCCCCAAGCTCTCTACAAGTTTCAAGCATGTAGATAAGCTCAAGTATATGCTGGTCTTGAGGTGGAGGAAGACTTTGAACAATTAACAAGACCTCGCCTTCAATACTCTCTAAAAGCCTAAAGTAGAATTCTCCATCTGGAAACCGTTTAAATTGAACTTTAACAAGGGGTATCTTAAGTTCTACAGATATATTCTCCGCGAGTTTTACAAAGCTCGGTCCGCTAAGTATACGCATAGATACACCAGTCTAAATTGAGGTGGAACATAAGATAAACTTGACTATATTAGCTATTCAGCTGTCATGCCTCAGCTCTACTTCAGCCGTTTCACACCTTGGAAGTCTTATAAGATATGTTTATATTTATGGTGTAACTTTCCTTGTTTAAAGTTATAAGGTGGATCTATGGCTGAAGCAGACTTTCCCAGATGCTTCTGGTGCAATAAGCCTATAAAGCCTGGAGACCTAGCCGTAAAATTCCCATGTCCAAGTTGCGGAAGAATAGTAATATGGCGTTGTGAAAAATGTAGAGCATTAGCTAAACCTTATAAGTGTCCACTGTGTGGTTTCACAGGTCCTTAGTAAGGTGATGTTATGGCTAGAGTTTTAGTCAAATTGAGAATCTTCCCTGAAAGTGTAGACCTAGATTTAAAAGAACTTGTAAAACGTATATCTGAACGCCTCCCCGAAAACTCTAAAATCGAAGGGGTCGGTGAAGAGCCTATAGCCTTCGGTTTAAACGCTCTCCTATTATTAGTCTCAATACCGGATGAGGAGGGCTTCATGGGCAGAGTTGAAGAAGCCATTAGCACCACTCAAGGCGTCAACCAAATCCAGATAATATCCGTCGGCAGAACTAGGTGAGCTTTTGCATCTAAAGGTTAATTCCATCCTCATAGACGAGTACAGGTTAAACTGGTCTCTAAGATACCTTAGAGAGGCTAAAGTAGACTACGAATGTCTAAAGCTTCTCACAGATAGAGAAACCTATACAAGCCTAGGCTCAACGGCCGTTAGAAAAGCCCAGACGGCAGTACTCTACGCCCTAGCAGAGCCAACGTCAATCTATAACGTAATCGTATCGGTTGTCGATGGGGGCGCTAAAGCAGACGACAGTTTGATCAACACTTTAGCATCCATGGAGAAGTACATCAGAAACATCGTAGACAACGCATATACATACCCTAGAGAAATATATATCCGACTAGTCGGAGAACAGATATCTATAGCTGAGAAGCTTTTAGAGAAAATACTCGAAGTCTACACTGGTGAACGTTTAAATCTAGCTTCATAAAAACTATAATCTGGGGATGAAGAGACTGACCTGCACAGACAGATTTGAATGACGAGCTGTATCTCCACAGACCCCACTATACCAATCTAAGGTTTTAATGGTGTTGACTTATGAAGGTTAAAGTCAGGTTTCTAGGTTTTCTCGCAAAACTTTACGGGTATGAAGAGACAACAATAGAAATCTCTGAAAGCTCTACGTTGAGAGAGCTCTTGAAAAAAATAGTTAAACGGAAGACTAAGTTTAAAAATGCAGTTTTAAAAGGTGAAGACGTAAGAGAGACGATACTAACACTAATCAATCAAAAAGACATAGGAGTTTTAAACGGCTTAGACACCACGCTTAAAGATGGAGATGAAATAGTTTTCGTACCAATTTCACATGGAGGTTAAACGCTCTTCTTCACCCATAGCCCAAGCTATTCCGCCGAGTATATGTCTCTGGAAGCATTCACTTCTCCAGAGAAGTGTGAAATGTCCAAAAGCCGTGTAGAATACTCGTCCTTGACCGTATTCATGACACCAGGCTAAAGCATAGTCGTTATCTGGACGTGTACCCTTGCTCAAATCTACAGAGCTATTGTCAAGCCTTATGAGTACATGAGTTTTATCTCTACTCCAATCTCTAAACGTGTAGACTTCCTCAAGCACTTTAAACCTCTTAGGGAGATGCTTAGTTGAGGGATGGCTATCATCTTCAACTATTGCGTAAACCTCCTGCGTCCACGGATGCCCGTTAAAGTATCCACCTATCATCCTACCATACTCAGGGAACTTGTAAAAAGTGTCTGTAGCATTATGTACACCTATAAATCCCCCACCGTTTTCAACGAAACGTATTAGAGCACTCTTCTGTTCTTCACTCATAGGAAGTTCACCAGTCGTCATAAATAGAACCGCAGCACACGTACTTAGTATTCTATCGTTAAATTCGAAGCACTCCTCCGTTGCATATGTCTCGAAAACACCAGTTTTCTCACCAAGTCTTGTTAAAACCTCAACTGCAGTAGTTAAGTAGCTGTGTCTAAATCCCGCTGAATGCGTTAATACAAACAACCTGTTTTTACGGCCCATACAAGTCAGAATTCTACAGTAATATAATAAAAATATTTGCCACACAAGCACCTCTATCCCTAAAAATGGATAGAACTTGAAATACAATCCATGGTTAAAGCCCATTGGAAAAAAGACGTTTACTATGGAGATTGGTCGACCCTATGAAAGGTCGACGTATCGTATGCTATTCAAAACCGGGAATACATTCAGGTGTATCTACTTGATATGGTCACTGGCAATTGAATTTTACAAAATATTAACCTAGTAGCTGATGCGTATAAATTTAGTGTTTTTGCTTGGTGATTTCTACAAACTCTTCTACAGATTTCAACATCTTAGGTTTGACTCTTCCAGTAATCGAATATATCTTCTCTACGAACTTGCCAATTTCTTCCAAACCAGCTAATACGTTAAATTCTATGGTGAATTTCCTCTCTTCACCCGGTTGAATAGATTGTAGAGTACCCCATCTTCTCTCTTTATCTCTACCTAAGACTAAGCAATTAGCTGGTTCCAATCCGACTACGTAAGTACCTTCGCCCATCATCTTCCACTCTACGAAACGGTTTAGCTCCTCCTTCCTATACTTAATGTAAACCCCTAAACCATCTAGAAGCTTTTCATTAATTATACCAGCATAGACGTATCCATCGCTGTCCACTTCCATATCATGAAAGTAAACCTTCTCCCTAAAACCTCTAGTTGGATGTTGAAATCTATCGTATTTCTCAGCTTCTTCCTCGGCATACACATCTCTTGGAACGTAAAGTTTCGACGTTGAAATCAAGTATGCATTTTCATCTATGAGGGGAAAGCCAAAGTTGAAGTGATATAAAATCATTAAGGGTTGGTCTTCCCAACCCTCGTTCACTACAAGATCTTCAATAACCACAGTTTTAGATCCAAGTTTAGACTCAATCCTACGCTTTAAAACAAGGTTTGAGCCAAAAACCTTAGACTCCCTACAGGATCCTTCAACGACCATAACGTAGTCTTCCCCATCCCAATAACCTTCAACCCTTGTAAGCCTAGCAGGAATGTAAGATATACGACCATGCAGACCAAGGCTTTCATCCATATCGACTGTGGGCGCTCCAAGATAGGTTAAACCACAAGTCGTAAGAAGCCCTCCGAAGAAGCCCCGAAGCCAGCCGAAACCTTCAGGCTCAAAGAAAGATGGAGCGACAAATCCAGTCGGGCTTATCCAAGCTAAAGGTATCCCTTTATACTCCGCATTAGCTATATCTAACCCCCTATCCACAATTATCAATAAATCGACTTCTCCAGTCTTCATAGAGGCGATTCTAACGTCACGCTCCATACCATCCTGAGCCTTTAGAAGCCTAACCCCACCTACTTGATCTATGCTTCCCACTCGTTTAAGTAATTCACCTCGTTTAAAGGATTTACCGTATAGGTAAACCAAACTATAACACCTCCAGTTAAAATAACGTCGAAAAAGCATAAAACTAACTTATCTTTAAGCGTATGTAGTCGAGCAAGTCTACTCCAGTCTTCTTAAGTAGTTCATAAAGCGCTTTGAGAGGCAAACCAACTACATTGAAAACACCCAAAATGTCATATGTTCATATCCGCGCCAATAGCCAGCGCAAGAGATCAGATGATACTAAAAACAGTCGACATAAGTTTAGGCCCTTACAACCCAGACGAGGTTATACGCAGAAGTCTAGAATTATATGGAAGAAATGTTAAATCCGAGGGATTCTATGGCGACGAAAAAGATTACACGTACTCAGACACGCTGGAAAAGCTGACAAAACCTGTTATACAAATTGAAAATGCCGCAGAAAAATATCCAGCGAAAAAGGCGCCAAAGCAAGAGATACTGGCATAAACGTGCGTCTGCAACGAAATTAGAAAAGATTGGGAGGGCAAAGGCTACAGTGTTGTATGCTCCATAGAACGAGGGCATCCAGACATAGTGGTTCCGATCAAGACGACAAGGTTGTCGAAGTAACGGCTGTTAAAACATACAGCCTCGAGATCACAACAGGCAAAGGCTGCCGAAACGTTAAGGGTAAAAAGTATGCCGCAAGCTTTTCCCAAAAAAAAAGGACGCAAAAGTAGAATACCAATATGCCTTAAAAAATGGACTAAATAAAATAAAGCTTATAGCAGTAAACCTTAAAACAGAAATAAAATTTAATTTGTAATTCCTCTAACTTATCTTCTTTCCCATGATATTTCTTGTTTTTAGATATGTCTTAGCGCTCTCTTACCTTCACCGGCTATCAGTTGGCAGAACCTTAACATCGTGATCAGTTCCAAGATAATGTCATATCCTCCTTACATTTCCATCATTGAGAGTGTGGATGGCATAAGCATTATACTTGCCCTTGACTTTCCAAGTTAAACAGCCCTTATCGCGTCCGCTGGCTTCAAAGACCCTTATGTCTAGGCGTTCTGCGCGTATACTGCTTGTTACGAGGAGTACTTCATCATATCCGTGCGCCAGAGCCTCTAGTAGCTGCCCTAATCCGCGCAGGATATCGTCGTTATCGCTCTTCAATTTAACCGCAATTCTAATGCCGCGCTCATAAACCTCACCATCAATCATACCATTACCAACGTGAATTCCGCCCTTAGGAAAGAGGACTATAAGGTGATCAGCGAACCGAAGCCAAAACACGTGGAGTTTAGTGAAGTAACATTGATTAGCGCCCCTCCAAGAAGAAAATATGTTCATTTCTATGGGCTGAAGCATGACGATGATAGGGTGCTCGGTATGGAGATTGTTCGCTTTATCTTAAGGGATATTTATGGCGATGCAGGCGTATTTGCTGCGGATTTAGCGTTTGCTAGATCCAGAACTATCAAGATGGATGCTTAAAAAATATATTAATAATGTTGGTCAGGGAGCAATGAATAGTTTAAGTGAAGTAAAATGGAAGTAGAGGGATATAGAGAGAAACTTTCGGTTTTGGAAAAGTATATCCTTATGTTACTTTTATGTTGCAAACGGAAAGATTAAGGGGAAATTATGGCTCCAAAAGAGATATTTGAACCATCTAATTCTTTTACAGAATTAGCAGAAGAATAAATGCGGACGTAGAACATAAATTTTTAACACTAAATTGATGCGGGGGGTGGGATTTGAACCCACGTAGGGCCTACGCCCACGAGGTTTCTTATTTAAGTCCCTTAGATCTTGAGCCTCGCGCATTTAACCTGGCTCTGCTACCCCCGCATTAAAATCTTACGGTATTGTTCCTCATAAACTTTAATTCTCATACCGTAATGAGTTAAAACAGCTAAGAAAGAATAAAAGCCTCCTCAAAAACAGGAATATTCATCCTCTAACACCTAAAACCTTAAAGAGTCCTATTTCGCATATTTACTGTGTAAATGAATGTCTAAACGAGAGAATTTACTCTGCAGACTCGCTGAAGTCATAGCCGGTGGAGATGGCGTCAAAATAATTAAGTGTCTCATAGATAATGGAAGCATGAGAGATGACGAGCTAGCGTTAACTTTAGGCTTAAAGCCCAATATAGTGAGACGGATCCTATACCAGTTCGCTGAAAACTCTATCGTAACAGTTCAAAGGTTTAGAGATGAAAAAACAGGCTGGTACTACTTCAAGTGGATAGTCCAATTAGACCAAGTTGAACTCTACCTTGAAGACCAGAGGAGAAAACTCATTAAACGGCTTAAAGAAAGACTTCAATACGAGAAAAGCCACGAATTCTACTCTTGCCCAAAAGGCTGCACAAGGTTAACGTTTGAAGAAGCCGTCGAGAATAATTTTACCTGTAGTACATGCGGCACCTCACTTCAGTATGAAGACAATAAGAAGATCATAAACCGACTGGAAGCCAAAATAAGGGAATTAAGTGAAGATTAGCATTAATACATCATACTTAAAACGATAAGCCATTCAAGCAACATACCTGTTAGAATGCAAAGGAGTTTATACATATGTCTGTAGGCAGTAGATACACTGTCAAATTAAACCAGAGAATATACGGTTCATATGGCTCTAAAGGTTTGAAGGCTTTAGAGAAACTATTGAACCCCCTGATGAAAGCTCTCAGAATACACATTTCAGATTACCACATCGCGTCCAATGGATGGGTGGAAGTCTCACTCGAAGGCGAAAATTTAGAAGCTGGTGTGAATTTAATATCTACGGTAATTGGAATACTTCCAAAAACACACCTAGATATATCGAAGGGCTGTATACTGAAATGTAGAATTTTAACGCTAAAACAGGACGGATTATATGTAGACGCGGGATTAAAAAACCTAGCTATAACTGTTCCAATGAATATTCTAAAGTCTCAACTGTTCAACGGACATAATAAGACTATTGAAGACCTTGAAAGCCTATACATGCTATACATGGATTTTCCAGTTGAACTATACGTCAGAGAAATATACGATAATTTGATCACTTGCGCTTTATCTTGGAGATGGCTGAAATGGATCGAGGAAATAGTGACATCTGGCTTCAACCGTATATACGTTGCAGGCGTCGACTTGAATACGATCGAAAGTACTCTCAATAGAAAACCATATAGAGACTATGTACTGGATTTTATACGTCTCGGAGTTCTAGAAACAATACTTCTAATAGACCCTTTGATAAAACCCTACAAACTCTACAACTATATTGGAAAAAATTTGAAGCCGAGTATACTAAAGCTTTCAAAGTTTTCTAAGCACCTTAGGGAGCTCTCTTACACTTTCCAAGACGAGGCTTGGTTTAATCCCTCTCCACCTTTCCAAATCCCTTAAACTCGTGGCCCCAGTTAAAACAAGCACTGTTAAAGCGTTGATTCTCCAACCCGCCTTCACGTCTGTATCCAATCGATCTCCAACGACGACCGTTTCAAATCCATTGACCCCCAGCTTCCTAAGGGCAATTCTCATGATTATCGGTGATGGCTTCCCCACGACTAAAGGTCTTCTACCAGTAGCTTTAGATATAGCTGCAACTATTGCTCCAGCACCTGGAATTAGCCTGTCTTCGACAGGAACTGTCGGGTCTGTGTTGGTAGCTACGAATCTAGCTCCGCCGTAGATGGCTTGGCATGCATATTTAAGTTTTTCATAGTTGAAGTCAAAGTCTAAGCATGCCACTACAAATTCTACTTCGGGTTTTTCTCTCAAGTTTAAGACAGTATGTCCCATTCTTCTAAGCTCTTCTTCAAGAGCTCTTCCTCCAACAGGTGAAACTCTAACCCGACCATACCTTTCGGCAAGATATATTGAAGTGGCTAAGCCCGATGTAAGTACCTCTTCCATCTGACACTTTATGCCGAGTTTATTTAGACGGCTCGTATATTCCTCTACGGTCTTCGTAGCGTTGTTGGTCAAAAACATGACCTTAAACCCGATTTCCCTTAATTCTTCCAAAGCTTCTGAAGCCCCTTCTATGGGAATGTCTCCTCTATACAGACACCCATCTAAGTCAAAGATTACTGCTTTAATCCCCATGTTTTCACCCCTTAAACCTCGTGGAGTTAAATTTAACAGTATGTTTTTAAAAAATAATAACGTAGGAATTTGTACCCTTGGAAAAGCCTCGACAATGCAATGGTGTTTACGGTATATACTAGTGTCAACGATGCTTATGTTCCGCTCATACTAGACTTCATATACGATACTTACGTACTCCCACTTGGAAAACGCATAATACACGTTGAAAAAGCCAGAGACTTCATTGGGGAATTTTTAAGATTCACCATAGCCTTGGAAAACGGATTTATTAATGTCGAAGTTAGAGCCTTTAAAATATTGGAGTTTACAATATCTTGGGATGGATTGGTCGATAAGTCCATAGTAAATAGAATTCGAGAAGACCTTATAATCGCTGTTAGAATGTTTGAAGATAACTTCCGAAGGTCTTCAATATTCCTAACATTCGTAGAGAACAGCAGTCCCATTCCTGAGAGATTTAAAGCTAGAAGCAGAGTTATTGAACGCATATTCACAGACAGTATGATACTCTTCTTCGCATTCTTCCTAGTAATAAACATGATAATTTTTGCTATAAGCCCATTCTACGCCCCCATAATAATAGTACTTTTCCAGTTCTGCATTCTCCTCTGCTCCCACAAGATAATAATGAAGCTCGGAGATTGGAAGATAACGGCTGAAAGCCAAAACGTAACTGTAGTTCAATACCACCTTTTCCCAGACGAGTATAGAATGGTTTTAGATATGATTAGAGTTAAAGGTAGAGACTGGCTTTACCAAGTTAAGCATGAGATCTACGAGAAGACTTTAGCGCAGAATAGAAGCTTAGACCTGAATGTAATAGCTGACGTTTTACATAAGAATGGTATATTCTTCAGACCTGAGGACCTTCAGATCAAAACTATAAACATCTATAGACTCGTCAAAGAAGCCAGTGAAGAATTCAATTTACCTATGCCACGTGTAGTAATTTCTAATACAATCATACCGAACGCTGCGGCCTCAGGTGTCGGTCCAAAGTTTGGAGTAGTTATGATAACAACTGGTCTATTGACAACTCTAGAAGAAGGTGAAATCTACGCCGTGATAAACCACGAACTTAGCCATCTTAAGGGTAGAGACCCAGTTATACTATTCGCTTTATCTGCTTTCGAATACTTATTCAGGCTCTATGTTCTGCTTCCCATAGCACCTATACTATTCTTCATACCATTCCTATACTTCTTCTTCATAATGAGCGCCATCTTCTTCGTAGGGAAGTTCCTAGAAGCTAAATCAGACTTAGAAGCAGCTATTAAAACCAGACAGCCCCAGCTGTTAGCAGAGTCTCTTAGAAAGATAGGTTATAATAGGCTTAGACTTGAAAGATCATCGGAGTTTAGGTTTGAATCTTGGCTTGGATGGGACCCACATCCACCCATTTCATTTAGGATAAATAGACTTGAAAACCTTGAAGACTTAGATGGTATAAAGCATCCTCTTTTAAGATCAATCTCCGATGTTATTAAAGGGTTTATAAAGTCCTTTTAACCGAATTCTTAAATATCACGATTGAATGGTTTATGTTGTATTAAAAGGTGGTCTGTGATGTCTGAAGACAGAGCGAAAAAACTAGTCCTCTGGTTTGAGGAGCTTAGGAAGGAGGATGTTCCACTGGTTGGAGGTAAATGTGCAAACTTAGGTGAAATGATAAATGCTGGAATACCAGTACCGCCTGGATTTGCAGTATCCGCCTATGCGTATAAACTCTTCCTCGAAAAAACAGGTATAGCTGAGAAAGTCTATTCAATAATAAGAGAAACTGTTAAAGATCCAAACGACCCTAAGCAGTATGAAGAGGCTTCTGCGAAAATTAGAGAATTAATAGAATCCACACCGATACCGAGTGAAATAGAAAAAGCCATAAGAGAAAACTATGAGATGCTTAACGACCGAGTAGGAGCCATTGAAGCATTCGTAGCCGTAAGGTCTTCCGCTACTGCTGAAGATTTGCCGGATGCATCTTTTGCAGGTCAGCAAGAGACTTTCTTAAACGTTAAGGGAGGGGATGACCTCGTTTACTATGTTCGTAAATGCTGGTCTAGCTTATTCACCCCTAGAGCAATATTCTACAGGACTCAAAAGGGCTTCCCACACGAAAGGGTTTTGATAAGCGTAGCAGTTCAGAAAATGGTAAACAGCAAAGCTGCTGGGGTAATTTTTACACTCCATCCGGTTACAGGCGATAGGAGTAAAATAGTAATTGAAGGCGCTTGGGGCTTGGGAGAAGCCGTAGTCTCTGGAGCAGTAACACCCGATAGGTTCGTAGTCGATAAAGCTACGCTTAAAATCCTAGCTAAAGAAGTCGCCGATAAGACCGTTGAATACGTGAGAGAACCTAAGACTGGCAAAACAATACATGCTGAAGTCCCTCCAGAACGTAGAAACATACCATGTTTAACGGATGAGGAAATAATGGAGCTCGCCAAACTCGCTAGACGTATAGAGCAACACTACGGAAAACCTCAGGACATAGAGTTTGCGATAGACAGGGATTTACCGTTCCCTCAGAACGTATACATAGTCCAATCAAGACCTGAAACAGTTTGGAGTTTTAAAGCTGAAGAGAAGCCAACTGTTGAAGCCCCAACACCCGTCGAGAAGCTAGTGCCAATCCTTAAAGGGCTACCCGCAAGTCCAGGAATATACGCAGGTAGAGTCAAAGTCGCTCTAGATCACAAGGAAGCAGCCAAAGTCATGGAAAAGGGGGACATACTGGTCACGAAAATGACAAACCCAGACTGGGTTCCATACATGAGGATGGCTGGTGCTATAGTGACCGATGATGGAGGTATGACCTGCCACGCAGCTATAGTTTCAAGAGAATTAGGAATACCATGCATAGTTGGATCTAAAGAGGCTACTAAAGTACTTAGAAGTGGCTCCTACTATACAATTGATGCAACTTCGGGCATCGTCTATGAAGGTATAGTTGAATCTCTAGTTAAACCCGCACCTAAAGCTACTCCAACAGCCGTAACGGCGGAAGCCGTCATAACATTGCCACAGTGGGCTATCTATCCTCCCGTAACAGCTACTAAGATCTACGTGAACCTTTCAATACCTGATGTAGCAGAAAAAGTCTTCAATGAGAGCCGCCCAGACGGGGTCGGCCTACTTAGGGCTGAACACTTAATGCTCAGCGTGGGTAAACATCCGAGGCTCTTAATAGAAGAAGGTGGAGCTGAAAAAATGGTTGATGCCTTTGCCGAAGGCATTAGAAAAGTTGCACAGGTGTTCTTCCCAAGACCTGTGGTTTACAGATTCTTAGATTTTAAACCTGATGAATTCCTAGCATTACCTGGCGGTGAAAAATATGAAAAAGAAGCTGGACACGTAGGCCCTAATCCGCTTATAGGTTATAGAGGGGCCTTTAGGTATATTAAGGAGCCAGATATCTTCAGGCTTGAATGCCAAGCTATCAAGAAAGTCAGAGAAGAGTATGGTCTTAAAAACGTGTGGGTTATGGTACCCTTCGTAAGGACAGTGGAGGAGTTTAAGAACTGTCTTAAAATCATGGAAGAAGAAGGGTTAAAGAAGGGGCCAGACTTCAAAGTCTGGATAATGGTTGAAGTACCGAGTACAGTGCTTCTCATAGACAAGTTTATTGAAGCAGGCATCGATGGTGTAAGCTTTGGAACAAACGACCTTACAATGCTCATACTCGGCATAGACAGAGACGATGCATCTGTCCAAGAAATCTACGATGAGAGGAACCTGGCGGTTTTGAGAGCTTTAAGCCATGTAATAAGACTATGCCGTGAACACAACGTAACCACAAGCATCTGCGGACAAGCTCCTTCAAACTACCCAGAGATAGTCGAATTCCTAGTTAAAGAAGGCGCCACCAGTCTATCTGTAAACCCTGACAAGGTCATAGAGACAAGAGTGCTTGTGGCGTCTATAGAAAGGAAAATCCTACTAGAGAGACTAGCAGAATCTAAAAAAGACAAGCCGTTTTTTAAATTCAGCTGGTCTGAAGAACTCTAGTAGTCTCCAAAGTTTTTAAGCTTCAGCACCTTCCTTTTTATTGAATAATCTTGCCCAATAGAAAAGGGTTTAAAGAAGAGAGAGAACTCGTCAATAGACTTGAAAAGCTGGGCTTCGCTGTTTTAAGAGCCCCGGCATCAGGATCTGGAACTAAATCTGACAGGCCAGACATATTAGCCGGTCGTAGAGGGCTATGCATAGCTCTAGAGGTTAAAACAACCAACCGTAAAGTTCTTTATGTTAGTTTAGAAAGCTTAGACCAATTGGTCAGATTTTCAGATAAGTTTGGTGCAAATCCGTATCTTGCAGTCAAATTTAAAAGATCTGGTTATAGTTGGCTTCTCTTAAAACCTGAAGACTTGAAGAAAAGCTGTAAATACTACAAGATAACTTTAGAAGAGGCGTATAGAAAGGGTTTCCCTCCCGAGGCTATTTTATCGGCTAAACTCGAAGAATTTGGAGGAAATTAACCATGCCTTTACCAGATGTCGAAGACATAGTTGAATTCATAGCCTTAAAATACGGCTATTCTTCTAAAATAGTTGAAATAGGTGTTGGCTTTCAATTCGACGTGGCTATTGCACTGAAAAAGAGGCTTCCCAACACATTAATAGTGGTCGTAGACGTAAATCCAAATGCTGTGGAAGAGGCTAGAAGGCTGAGTTTGACAGCCTACGTAGATGATGTTCAAAAACCAAATATGAAAATATACGAGGGTACGTCATTGTTATACGCGATTAGACCACCTCCTGAGTTAATACCATGCATTCGTAGAATTGCTGAAAAGATCAAATGTCCGCTTATAATACGTCTCCTATCGGGAGAACCAGTAACACTCGATCGACAACAGGGATGGCGTACAATAATCCATGGGAAGGCCAGATTACAACTATTGGACTTATGAAGCTTCAAATGAAACAACCGCTTCTCCATACTTTCAGACGAGAAGATTTTTCAGAAGGCTAAGAGTGAATTTTTACAGATGTCATATGGTCAGGGTAAGTTGCTGTTGGCTTTACGCTATTAGCAAATACGGCTATCCTCCAAGTTTAAACAACATGTTTAAGGCTTTAGAAGAGATTTCAGAAATGGGTTTTAGGTATTCAGAAATCGAAGCATTAGGCTATGAAAACCTCAGAGAGATTTTGGAAAGTAAGCGTAGCCTTAAGGAGCATATAGAATCTTTAAATCTAAAGATCATAAACGTCTGCCCAATTTTCCACGACATCATTTCCCCAGATGAGGCATCTAGAAAAAGAGCTTTGAAAGCGTTTAGTGAGACTTGTGAACTTGCCGTCTATTTGAATTCTCAAATGGTTCAGACAGATACGTTCATCCCCCCTTTAAGGTTTATAAGTGATGCCCCCTACAAGGATGCGATAAACTTCGGTAAAATCTTCAAGGTAGATGTCGACTTAGCCTTTGATTGGAGGAGTTTCTGGAGACTCCTAGTAAATAGTATGCGAAAATGTAACTGGATAGCTGAAGAACATGGTTTAAGATTCTGCTTAGAGCCTAGAGTTGGCGAATCCGTCTCAAACACAGATGCCATGCTTAGGCTCGCTGAAGCCATCGATAGTGAAAATTTTGGAGTAGTACTGGACACTGGGCATCTACATGCTCAAAAGGAAATACTTCCACTTTCCGTGGAGAAGCTTGGAAGACTCATAGTTTACGTCCATGCTTCAGATAATGACGGTAGAGACAACTACCACTTAGGCATAGGTAAAGGGACAATAGATTGGCTTGGTGTTTTAAAAGCTCTTAAAAAACACGGATTTAATGGATACATAGGTTTAGACATAGGTCATGTGCCAAATATAGAGAAAGAATACGTGGAAAGTAAGTCTAAACTAGAACAGCTCATAGAAGAAGTGGGTCTATAAATCCATTAACCTACGATAGTAAGTTGTAGCTTACTTCCATCTTTAGAGTAGACGGCTACATCTTCCAATCCTTTATATGGATGCGCAACAATCATTAGAATCCAGCCATATATATTATTTAAGTCTTCAACTGATGGGTTTAAAACCCCAGATGGATGGCTATGGACGGTTCCAACAATTGAAAAATCTATGGGGAGGTGGGCCAACGGTATAATAGAAAACCCTCTTCCATGCGTCGCCAAGGGTGGTATAAGCACTTCTTTAACCGTTATATACCCCCTTCCAACACTTCCTCTTAAGAGGAGTATGGCTTCTCTTGGATGGATGTTAAGAGCATAGAACAATATGCTATCAAAAGCCTTCTTGGAAATTCCAACCTTCAATTGTTTTCCCCTAAAGCTTTTCAACGGCTTCTTTAATCCTATTCAATCCCTCTTTTATCTTCTCCATAGAAGTAGCATATGAAAACCTCAAATAGCCTTCTCCACCGTAGCCAAATGCAGACCCATGAAGTGTTGCAACTTTAGCCTCTTTAAGTAGGTACTCGGCAAGCTCGATATCCGTTAATCCCACATTTTTGACGTTTACAAAAGCATAGAAAGCTCCCAAGGGTTTCTTACAAACGAACCCTTTAATCTTGTTTAGACCGTCTACTATCATATCTCTTCTACGCGTATATTCCTCAACCATCTTCTTTACGAAGTCCTGCGGTCCTCTCAGCGCCGCTATTGAAGCCTTCTGTATAAACGATGGTACACAAGACACTACGTTATTTTGCAAAATCGTCATATGGTTTATCAGCTCTCTATTAGCTGCAACATAGCCAACTCTCCAACCAGTCATAGCGTACGTCTTCGAAAGACTGTTTATCAGAATAGTTCTATCTTTAACATCCGGTATTGATACTACAGACTCATGTCTAAACCCATCGTAGATGAGTTTATGATAGACGTCATCCGTTATAAGCATTAAATCATGCTTTAGAGCGAGATCGGCTAAACCCTCTACATCGCTTCTAGTCAATATGGAACCGCATGGATTATGAGGACTGTTTATTACAATCGCTCTAGTTTTAGGAGTTACCTTAGACTCAACCAGTTCGGGTTTTAGCCTGAAATCCTCCTCCTCTTCCAATTCTACGAAAACTGGTCTAGCATTTAGAAATCTGACAACAGACTCATACGCGGGGAAACTCGGCGTAGGCATAATGACTTCATCGCCCTCTCCAACGACGCTGACGAGAGCATAGAATATCGCCGTCTTACCACTTGGTGTAACCATAACCTCATCAGGGGTATATTCCACGCCGAACTCCTCCTCAATGCTGTCTGCAATCGCCTCTCTAAGCTCAGGTATACCTGGTGAAGGAGTATAATGTGTAAAGCCTTCTCTCAATGCCTTTATAGCAGCTTCCTTAATGTGTTCTGGCGTGTCGAAGTCCGGCTCACCTATCTCGAAGTGTATAATGTCGAAGCCCTGACTTTCAAGCGCTTTGGCCTTTTGTAGAACGAAAAAAGCAGACTCTGCTTTTAACTTCAACATTCTTTCTGCTATGTTATTCTTCATAAAGAAGCACCGACCCTATTTATGGATAAAAAAGAAGCTTATAAAATTTTGTTTAAATATCTTCGGAAAAGGGGAAAAGTTAAATTACTCTTCACCTTTCTCTCTAATGGTGTTTCACCAATGTCCGGAGAAATAGTCCTCCAAGAGCTTAAAAAACAGGAGAGCGAACTCCTAGATCAGCTTAAAAAGCTTGAAGAGAGGAAAGCCCAACTCACGAATGAACTATCAGAGCTCAAAAAGAAACTTGATGATGTTAGAGACCAGTTTAAGCGTACTAGAGATATTTACGAGTCGTATAGACTTGAGAAAGACATGACAGACCTCTCTAGAAGAATGGCGCCGCTTGAAAGCGAACTTTCTGAAGTAGAAATGAAAATAAGAGGTATACAGAGATCTCTAAGTGAAACTAGGAAGAAGATAGAGCATTTAGAGTTTCAACAGAGGTCTAAGTGGGTTAGGGAGGATTGTGGGGGGAAATAGTAAGTATAGAGTCTTTAAATTCAAATCTCCATATTGGAGGCCGGGCTTCGACTATGAGCGCTTTATAATTTCAAGGCTAAGACGTATAGTTAGAGACGGAGACATAGTGGTTTTATCTGAAAAGGCGATTTCAACAGCTCTCGGAAACATAATAGACGAATCTAAGGTTAAGCCTAGTCTAACGTCGAAGCTTCTAGCTGGTTTTTGGATGAGGAAGATATGGGGATACATGCTAGGTCCCCTCTGTAGGCTCAAACCCGATACCATAGATAAGCTTAGAAAATATCCTATGGAAGAGGGCTCTAAACATAAGGAGGTTGTCCTCAGAACTTCAGGCTTAATACAGGCCTTGAAGCCGTTCTCTGAAGGCTCTATAGATGTAGTAAACCTACCATACTCCTATGCGGCTCTACCTCTTAAAAATCCGGATGAATTGGTCAAGCGCATAAGACGGATTTTGCTAAAAAAATACGGTATAAAAGTTTCAGTTGTAATATCAGATAGCGATAAAACCTTCTCCCTTGGGCCAATACACCTCTGCTCCAGGCCACATTGTATAAAGGGGTTGATCGGTCTTGGTCCGTTAGCCTATATATTAGGGGCTTCACTAGGTTTAAAAGCACGTGCGACACCAGTTGCCGTCGCTGGATGGCCTTATTCTATGGAAGCGTTGCTCGACGTTTGCGAAATTGCTGATAAAGCTAGAGGATATGGAGCTGGTCAGAATATTTGGGAGGCTGCAGCTAGATTTGGAACTAAGGTAACATCTATAACTTGGAGAATGCTTGAGAAAATCCCACACTATCCAATTGTAGTCTTACGCAAGTTTGAAGATGCAAACCAACATATTTTTTAAGCACTCTGTAGTTTTCAATAATTGGTCTAACAGACATGCCAATTAGAATAGGAATTATTGGGAAAACAAACACAGGTAAAACCACATTCTTCAACGCGGCTACTATGCTAAGTGGACGTATAGATAAGTTTCCCTTTACCACTAAAACACCTCAACGCGGTATTGGCTATGCTAAAACCCTATGCGTATGCAGAGAACTTGGGGTTAAAGACAACCCTAGAAATTCCATATGTATAAATGGCTGGAGATTCATACCGATTGAAATAGTAGATTTACCTGGTTTAGTGAAAGACGCGTGGAAGGGTAGAGGTCTCGGAAACGAGTTTCTATCTGTAGCTGCTCAAACTGATGCTTTAATCCACATGGTTGATGCCTCAGGTAGCGTAGATGCAGATGGAAATATAGCAGAGCCTGGAACAGGTGACCCCCTTCAAGACTTCTACGATATTGAAAAAGAACTTGTAATGTGGATAGCTAAAATAATCGAAAGTAAGAGAAAATACATTGAGAAGACTATTGAAACACGTAGGGATACGCTTAAAGGCGCCTTAACCTCTGTTTTAACCGGTTTAAAAGTTAAAGAAGAACATGTGGCTCAAGCCTTAGAAGTATCCAACGTTAAGTCTAAGGCTTTCCACGATTGGGTGGAAGAAGACCTTTTAAAGTTCTCGGAGGCATTGAGAAGAATATCTAAACCTTCTATAGTAGTAGCTAATAAGATGGATATTCCAATTGCTGAGGACAACTACAAAAGAATGATTGAGGCACTTTCACCAATACCAGTAATACCAGCTTCAGCCGAAGCCGAGCTTATTCTAAGAAAAGCTGAGAAGAGCGGTTTGATAAGCTACATACCAGGTGAAGAAGTTTTCCAAGTAGCAGACGAATCGAAGCTCAACGAGAAGCAGAAATGGGCTTTAAACTACATTCAAGAGAGAGTTTTAAACAAATGGTGGCGGACGGGTGTCCAATTTGCTATAAACGTCTTGGTTTTTAAAGTCCTCAGAATGAACGTCGTATACCCAGTTGAAGATGAAAAACGGCTTTCAGATAAACATGGAAATATTCTACCAGACGCTTTTCTTATGCACTACGACGCCACGGCATTAGATTTAGCCAATGAAATACATACTGAGCTCGGTAAGACTATGATATGCGCTATAGATGCCCGTACAGGCTTAAGACTACCGAAGGATTATAAGCTTAGAGATAGAGATATTATTAAAATAGTTGCAACCTTACAGAGAGGCTAACTCCCCTTATAGGTTATCAAAATCAACTAATTTTTGATAAATCTAAATTCTAAAAACTTAAATATTTACTATTTCTCCACATTAATGTTTGTTAATCGATATCTTTGAAAATCCTTACGTAGGATTTCTATCGATCTGGGGGTAAATTTTTGGCTGCTCTAAAACCCATAGAGGCTTTGCAGGTTCTTCGTGTACTCAAGCCTTTAAATGGTTTCAAATTCAAGGTCGATTACTTAGATGAATTACATATTGCAGCTAACACGTATAAAGGATGCTCCTATAAGTGCACCTACTGCTATATCTATGGATATATAAAGTCTCTAGATATAGAGAATCCCTCTTCGAAGAGGATTTTTAAGAGAAGATTTAAAAGAGACCTAGAAGTGCTTGGAAAACTAAACATCTCAAAGTATGTCGTATATATCTCTCCAAGCTGTGAGCCGCTTTCTCTGGAACTTGAGAATCAATATGAAAACACACTCTACGCACTAAAAACTCTTGGAGAATACGATTTTATGAACGTAACAATTTTAACTAAAAATCCTTCTCTTCTGCTTAAACCAGACTACTTGGAGGCTTTAAACAGGAAAAACGTTCGAATAGAGGTTTCAATACCTTTTCTAGATGGAAGGTTTGAAAATTACGCTCCTTCTCCATATGATCGGATGGATGCTGTATCTGATTTAATCAAAGAGGGTTTTATAGTTTATCTTAGAGTTGAGCCTATAATTCCCAGCTTCGGTAGTGTGGCGGGTCAATCTAAAATTGAGCTTGAAACATTAATTAGTGAGGCTAAAAAAGCTGGAGTACATAGAGTTATTTCTAGATGCCTTCTTTTACCTGTAGGTGTTTGTAAGACTTTCCCAACCTTCTATAGAGAGCTTAAACCTTACTACATGCAACATGGATATAGGAGTGGTACATATTATATACTCGACCGCCGTGTAAGACTTAAGCTTATGAAGCCGCTCTATGATGCTTGTAGAAGCCGTGGAATTGAACTTTGGATATATTCAAACGTTACATTTAAACATCCAACGCTTATTCAAGCAGATAATATTTATCTCTCTTCTAGAAACGATATTTTGTGGTGAATAACATGGTTTTAACGAGAAGTGAATATGAATCGATTGTCGAAAAAACCTTGGAATTCTTCAGGAAAGCGCACATAGCCATTAGAGAAGATGAAAAGCAGAAGCTTGAAGTTACAGATTTTGGACTTAGCAGGATACATGAAATAGGTTTACAGCTTCTCGTGTATGTTAACACAGATAGATACTGTGCTAAAGAACTTGTGCTTTTCCCTTGGCAAATATGTCCAGAGCATAGACATCCACCAGTTGGAAGTGATCCAGGTAAGCAGGAAACGTTTAGATGCCGTTGGGGAACAGTTTACCTTTACGTACCGGGAGAACCAACTCCCAACCCCTCATTTAGAATACCGGAGGATAAGAAGCAGTTTTTCACAGTTAAACATGAAATAGTCCTCAAACCCGGGGGTCAATATACAATACCTCCAAATACTCTCCACTGGTTTCAAGCAGGAGAAGAAGGCGCGGTCGTTTCAGAGTTCTCAAGTACAAGTAGAGATGAATATGACATATTCACAGACCCGAGTATAAAACGATTCGTAGAAATCGTAGATACCTTTCCAGTTCCACCTTCTAAATAGTATGACTCCGTTAAAGATGACCACACAGTTAGAACTCATCTCAATTAGCATAGACGCCTTACATAGCTAATTGAGAAATAAGAATTACGCATATCTCTCGGAGAATATGAGAAGTCATCCTGTTGTAGAAATGAGGAAAACAATGAAAAATCTTTAAGGCTGGAATAGAACGGATAATAGTAAAATGTCAACATTTTATCTAGATGTAGATTTATAGGAGATACTGTTATCCACTAGTAGGTGGAAAAAGTTTAGTGAATATATCTTTCTTAAGATTAAGACTACCGCTTAGTTTTTAAGCCTTTTAATCTCTAAAAATTCTTGTAATCGTGTACATGCTTGTTAAAAGCCTAGTTAAAGCATTACATAGTCTCATTATGGAGACGATCATCTTTACATCTGGAGTTAGATCCGCGGAAGTCAACAGTAATGCTGCCGTTTATCTAGCTGGAGAATGCGTGAAGCTCGTCTGTGAAGCTATGGTACATCTTGCAAAAGTGGAAGAAA